>Ga0123342_1003673_pt1 | contig 24373 bp, 25 predicted proteins | sample Turbeawhitnodule_FD_89960 | JGI IMG/M metagenome (GOLD analysis project Ga0123342, IMG submission 89960) | Root nodule microbial communities of legume samples collected from Mexico - Turtle bean Mexico white nodule | ecosystem: Host-associated > Plants > Roots > Nodule | place: Mexico: Nepantla... | reverse complement strand
TCCCTATCATGTTATTGGAATCGCATCAATCTACCACTTTTGTGCTTTCCACATTTGCATAACTACCCACATCTATGATCATGGAACATAACTTATTGTTGATAAGGCAGCAGGTGTGGAAAACATTTTCTCTTTGGGTATCATCCAAAGGTTTTGGAATTGTTCCCAACATTGGCCTTAAGACCAATAAGTCACCTTCACAAGGTATCTCATATTCATTATCACTATGAGATTTGGAAGGGGAGGGGGAGTTAGACCTAGAAGAGGTATCTCTATGTTCACTTACTACATGACCCCCCTTAACCATCATGGTTTGCTTTGTTGGACAATCGACCGCTATGTGCCTAAAACCTAAACATGTAAAACATTTTTTACTTGAGGTTTTGGTGGTAGATTTAGGAGTGGAAGTGGAGAGTTTAGAATCCCTATAATTGTAAGTGGTCTCTTTTACAAGATTGGAGAGAAAAGTCTTAGAAGAAAACTTGGTTTTATTTTTCCCAGATGATTGGTAGTAGCTATCATAGTATTTTTGAAAAAGGTTTTCTTTGAAAGTTGTGTTTCAACCTTGATGGCAAGGTGAACCAATTTTTCTAAATATGAATACTCATATAATTCTACCACATATTGAATTTCCCTTCTTATGCTACTTACAAACCTAGCCATTTTTTACTTCTCACTTTCATGCATGTCTATTTTTGTTAAAGTTGTTTCAAGTTCCTTAAAATAAGCATCCACACTTTGTGTAGCTTGTTGAAGCAGTTGGAGCTTCAACAAAAGTTCTTTCCTATAGTGTGGAGGCACAAATCTAGCGTGCATGCATTCTTTCAAATCCTCCCAAGAGACCACGGTTGGTCTCCTGTTTAAACCAATGTCCATTACAATTTTATCCCACCATTGCATGGCATAGTCCAAAAATTCTAAGGTGGCTAGTTTTACCTTTTGGTCATCATGGACCTCATGCACATTAAAAATTTGTTCTACCTTAGCCTCCCATCCTAAATAAACATTGGGATCACTTTCCCCACTAAAACTAGGCAACTTTACATATGGTAGAAAAGGCTTTGCCACATTTTGGCGCCTATCTTCAAAAAGATGCCTCTTCCATTCGTCTTCTTCTTCATGGTCACCGTAAGTTTGATAACTTCTTGAATCATATATATGATGATGTCGTCTTTCTCTTTAGGGTCTTTCATGTTGCAATTCTAATCTTTGGAGTTTTTCCTCCATTTGCCTCATGGCTTCATCTTTTTGTGCAATAGTCCTTTTGTCCACCGCCAATTCTCCCATAAGAAAAGCTTTTTGGGGAGATTGAGGCTTAGATGATTCACCACTTGAAATATGAGCCATCACAACAAGCAAACAAGAAACACAAGTAACAAACAATTAAAGAAAAGAAGTTAGAAATAACGTAAAGCTTGCGGCAAAATGAAACAAAAGCACTTAACCACTTAAGAAAAAATTGCTTCCCTTAACCAAAGTCTTGCTTGTGGTATGAACACTCTCAAGTGAAAAAGGTCAAAGCCACCACACTTGCTCAAAGGTAATTCACCACAAAACTTGAGGAAAGAAGAAAATACAAACAAGAAAAGGCTAAACTAAATTGGACGTAAGAGATAAGACAAAACTTTGAAAAAGAAGACAAACAAGAAAAGCACAAAAGAAGACTCTAAGAAACTCACTAAAATTTTAACTATGAAACTTTTGTGATTAGAAAAATGCTAAAGCAAAAGGATAAAAAATTCCCCAAAGTTGAAAACAATTTGCCAATCAAGTTGAATCCATAGTTTTGGAAAATGATTTTCTGTACCAAGTGATAACCAAGATGCCTTTGGAAAACAATCTTTGCTGTTTTTTTTTTTGTTTGAAATGTCACTTTTTTCTTGCTGTTTTGAAATGTCACTATTTTATATACTAATGTGACTTATGGCAAAGAATGAGCATAGGTTGCATCATGCAAATTTTTCAAGAACTTTCTATTTTTACAAAAACGTTTGGTTGGATTCAACATAATTGAACACTTGAAATCATGTGTTTGGAACTTAAAATCAACTTCTAGTAAAACAAGTTTCTAATTAATTAGTAAACTCCACAATTAAAAGCAAGTAAGAACAATCAAAACAAGGACACCTAGAACACTAATGAACATAAGACTCAAAGGAAAAGGCAAGATCAATAAAATACATAACAAGAAACATATTCAAAACAAAAAATGCTATGAATATAAAGAAAGGCTGAAAAAAATAAGGTGTTGGAAAATTAACATCAAGAAAATAATGACAAGAATTTAAAGGTACTTGAATTTAAAAAGAACAAAGTAAAGGTACTTGTATTTAAAGACAAGAATTAAAGGTGCTAGAATGTAAAGAAATTGTAAAGTGCCAAATCAACTCAAGCAAATTAAGCATAAGAACCTAAGCTCTGATAACCACATGATATGAGTGGATTTTGGGATTGTTCATTTGTTTGGTGACATTTTACTTAGATTTGGATTTTAAGACAATTATAGGTGATAACCTAAGGAAAATTCCCACGGGACATTAACTTAACCAAGTGGTTAAGTAGATGTGAAGGTTCATTTCCATAAGGAAAAGAGAAAACACAATTGAAAGGTGATTATGATGATAATGATTGGCGGAAATTGAACAAGCAAACTAAGAACACAAGAATGGACCGAATTGTAAACAAGGAAACAAAACTAAGAATAAAAGTATGAAAACTGAATTGACACAAACATAACAGGAATGGAATAATGGAAGAGTTGAAGAAAGAAGAACTTATGAATGGTGAAAGCTAGGATGAGACACACCTCTTGATGGGATGGAATCACCAAGATGAGTGCATGGAGGCCTCCACTTGAGAGCTCATTTCTCACAAGATAAAACCAATTTAGGAGGAGATTCTCTCACTCACAGATCACACAAAAATTGTTCATAATTTCTTTACTCTAATTTCAACTTGTTAATACATGAGGTAGGTCTCCCTATTTATAGATTTAGGAGCCTTTGGAAGAGAAGAAAAGTGGGTAGAATGGGAAGGCACAAAATATGGTGCGGCTAGGTGTTGATATTGGTCAATGCCGCACCATTCCACATGTTCCAGAAGGTAGAGTTTCCTTCCTACCCTAATGGACATCCTATAGGCCCAATCTTATGTCTTCACCTACAAATTATTCCATTTAAACCTACTCTTGCTTATTCTACTATTTGGACCCCTCAAGTGAGCCCAACTTGTTTACAACATTTTTCTAGACATTAAGAAGACTAGCAGAAAGAACTTTAGGTGCTCTAGTCCTTGTCCAATTCTCCCTTTGGTGAGGTCTCTACTTTGAGAGGACTTTGCTTTGTATGCTTTAACGTCCTTGGTCATCTCCTTGTGGGTTTGGTTTGCATCATCTTCTTTCATCCCTCCTTTCATTCTTTCTATTTTCTCTTTTTTCAAGTTGTTCTTCCCTCCTTTCAACATATTCTCTGCCTCTTGCCTCTTACTCTGGGCTCTATCTCATCCTTATCCCTCCATCTCGAACAAAGCGTTTCAATTGCCCAGCTTGAATTAGTTCTTCAACTCGGTGTTTCAAAGCTACACATTCTTTTGTATGATTACCATGATTCTTATGATATTGAGAATTATTACTTTGATCAGCTCGATCTGTTGTTCTCGCTTTCCTTGGTTTGGGAATTACTTCGGTTGCCATTGTCTCTTGTAGTATTCATGCTCTGGTGATGCTCAATGGTGTGTATTGTTGAAATTTTCGGCCATTAGGTAATTCTCTTGCCCTTCTATTTTGATATCCTTCTTCCTTTTCATTTGTTTTCTTCTAATTCCTAACGTCTACCCTCACTTGATTTCGAAACTCCCTTAATTCCTCCATCTGCATGAACTTCGCTACACGCTACCTTAACTCATCAAGATTTGTTGTCGGTTTTTTACATAGGCTATCAGCAAATGGTCCCGACCTTAGTGCTATGATCATATGATGCACAGTGACCTCCAAACTAAGATTTTGGATACTTAACGCTACTTTTCCAAAGCTTTCCATGAATACTCTCAATGATTCTCCCTTTTCCTGCCTTATATTCACTAAGGCAATTGAAGTCAGATGATGTGGCCGACTTGGAGCAAATTCAGCTCCAAAATTTTCTACTAAAGTGTCGAAACAATCGATAGATAATGGTGGTAGCCAAGTAAACCAACTTAGAGTCGCTCCCTTCAAAGATTTTGGGAATACTCGACACATAATGGCATTCCATGTATACAAACTTATCTGCATTGTGTATACTGCAATGTGTTCATTAGGATTTGTACTTCCATCATACTTCTACATGGTTAAATTCTTCCAATTTTCAGGAAATGGAGTTTGTACAATGGTTTCAAAGAACGGATGTTTTCTGACAGACATCGGAAGCCTCTGGTAATCTCTTCCTTGTTGCTTCGAAACTTTCTTCGTTGTGAACCCTTTGGTGGACTTGTGTTCTTGGTTGAACAATTTCAAATGATGTGTTTAAAACTGTTTCTTTGTTTAACTTTTATTTCATGTATTCATTTTCTGCTCTCAACATACTCAACTCCTCTTCATTACTCTTCTTCAACGATTTGAATTCTCTCTGTAAATGCATAAGCATAACCATCAGGATATCATTCTGATTGTCTCCCTGCTCACCAAACTATTCTTCTCTTCTACTCATCTTCTTACCCTTTTCTGCTGACTTGTTTCCTGGGTCCCACAGTAGGCACCAAAATGTTCTAGCAAGGGCCTAGAAGCAATCTTCTTCTTCCTTAATTGATTAACTTCTCGATCTTCTTTCTTGGTGCGAACTCTCGGTCTGGGCTTTCGGGTTTAGGTTTGCTACTCTTCTATTTTGGGCTTGGGCTTCAATATGACTTGAGGACTCTCGCTTCTCTAGGCTAGATCAACGGGATCTCTCGGTTACCGGTCTCAGTCTCCTCTCATAGGTGGGTGTGTGTACCGACAAGGTGCTCCGATGCCAAACTTAGAATTGGTATTAGTTAATCATCAGATAAATTCACTCTACTTACCTCTTGGATTGGTCATCTATTTATAATGCTCTCTTATTGGGCTCAGAAGCTGTTTTGGCTTTTTCTTTTTGTACCTAATATTTATTAAACACACACTTGCACATTTGCGTCTATTTTGTGGGTTTTGCTATAGTAGTTAATTTAATTTTCTTTATTTATTTTTTACCTTTCACTCAATATTTCGGTCCAACCTTTCGACTGATGTTTCGACCTAGACAGTACATATAATAATGATAATATTATTTTAATATAAACTCTATGAAGTTTTTTAAAAATAAAAAAGGTTTTTTCACAAATAATATTTTTAATTTCAAAAGACCCACATCTTTTGTGATTCATATTAAACTAGTGTAAAAAGAGTTTAACATAAATAATTATTTTTTATTTCGTATCAAAATATTTTTATCAATAAAAAGATTCTTATGAAAAATTGGAGATGCTTTAACATTCATTATAGCCATATATTGACTGATGGGGCGATTTTTATCAATATGCTCTATCCCCACTTTAACTGAATCAAACATTATGAAGAAGTGATAATTTTATTCTCTTTATCAAATGTGCATACCATTTCCATCATAATGGTATCTTGCTTTATATATATATATTAATAATAATAAAAATATTATTATTATTATTGATATTATTATTATTATTATTATTAAACTCCACTTTTTTCGTTTTGTGTAACACTTTCTTCAAGAAAGATAATTTTAAAATTACTTAAGATGTCTCCGTGTATACAGGACAATCAAATCCAAGTAGAAAATAATTTAATAATTTAAATTTATCATAAATATACTAAGTTTATCACAAAACTTTTACTGATCAAGAAATTATTAATATATCACTACTACAATTTTTAAAATATAAGTAAACAGATGCTATTTGATTTTATATTTATAAATTTCAAAGTGATGTAAAATTTTATTTATAGTTGATTATTAGAGAAAAAATATTATTGCGGGTATAGGGTGAACTATTGATACATGATTAATGAGAAACACCACGTTTCCACTCACATGCATATGCACCGGTCATCATTCCGTGCTGTTGTAAGCAAAAACCACCATAATTTAATAACATGGTATGTAATATACTCCGTCAAGAAAGGATTGAAATGATTCAAGGAATTCTCCATGATAGTAAGTCAAATCTTAAAGAGAGAAAAAGATTGAAATGATTCATGAAATTCTTTATGATAAGAAGTCAAATCTCAAAGAGAGAAAAAGAGTGAAAGGAAAGAAAGTTAATAGCAAACGAAATATAAAGCACGATAATTAGAAGCGAACGAAAAATAGAACACAAAAGTTTTATTCACTTTAAGCCAAAAAGAGACAAGATGATGAGTATAATATACATTGAAAAAGAAAGCAAAAGAAAATGAACTAGCAAAGATTAACTAACTAACATTCAATATAGTTTAGACAATCCATTAGCAGACTAGACGGTCTAGTAAACATACAAACTAAACAGTCTAGTATAAAGATAGACAATATGTCAATGGACTATACGATCTAGTGAGAACAAAAAATTAGACGAGCTAATGTTAGACAATCTACTCAACCAAACAAGACGAACAAATAAACAATACAATATGGCAAAAGATCATTTATGCAAAGACTAGGCAAAAGACCGTCTATATAAAAAAATTAGACGATCTAACAGAAGATCATCCATACAAAGACTAGACGATCTAGTAGAAAACTATCCATACAAAGGCTAGACAATATAGCAGAAGATCGTTTATACACGAAAACAATGTAAAACAAAGTTTATAGTCCCCCTCAATTTAGGAATAAATTTTTAATGTTCCCAACTTGGCACACTTGGTTTTAAAAAGAGCATAAGCAAGCAATATAATGTAGATTATTAACTAAGAAGCTTTGATGAATCCAAACTGTCTTGAAAACTTGATGTTGTGTGTGTGTGTTTGGTTAGATAGATTTTGATGTATAATTTTGCATTACATTATGATCCAAGTTACTTGAAAAGAAATCCACTTGAAAAGCTTTGCTTTCTAAATTTGTGTATTTTTTAAACAATTGATTCATGTATTAATCGGTTGAAATTACTTCTATTCAAGTATGTTATCACTATAGTCAGTATTTTTAACAAATTGATTTATTATATCAACCGGTTGAAAACACTTAAGGTTTTTAAAGATTTAAAAATGATTTGTTTTCTATTTTGTCTTTTCTTTTAAGTGAAATCAATAAGTTATATCGATAAAAGATCTGGTTTAAAATATGTTGATTTCACATGTTAAAAGAAAACAGTAAGTTATTTAAAAAATCAATTAAATGATTTTAACAGAATTCTGTTATATTAATCAATCTGTTTTTAATTTATACAACTGTTTTCATTAAATGACCAAACTGTTTTTACAAACTTTGTTACCTTATATAAAGACGTAATATGATCATTTCTAACAACAAATTTCATAAGAGAGAAAAACATAAAGTTTTAAAATCATTTTTGGAGATTGAGTTTGCTTCTTGGTCATTCTTGTTCTGTAAGGTTTCTGGGTTTGCATTTCTATTGTGCTTCATTGTAATAATCCAGGTGTATTCAAAACTTGTTTTTTTCATTGTATTTTGGAGCAAGCAGATTCAGATAGGGTTTCTGAGTTATATGTGTGGTTAAGAGTGTTGTGTGTTCTTGTAAGGTTCAAGACCAATACTCTTGACTGTTTTTGTAAACCTTGTGTGTTTGCTTTAGTGAATTCTCAGTGGTTTGTTGAGGACTGGATGTAGCTCTTGGTATAAGAGTGAACTAGTATAAATCTCGTGTGCAATCTCTCTCTATCACTCTAATATTTGTTTATCAATTGCTTTACATTGTTATATGTTTAAATCAATTGTTGAATATTTTGAATATAGGCTTGTTGTGCTTTTTATAATTAGTTGAACATATAAATCAATTATTTGATTTTATTAAGATTTCAATCTAACTCCAGTATTTACGAAAATCTTGTGAAAACAATTCACCTCCCTTTGTTTTAGGCCACCTATTCTAACATAAATATATGCAACTTAAGAAACTATAGGAAGAAGCTTGATAAAACCTTCATTAATTTTCTCTCAAACAATATGGCAGTCGATCTTTATATTATTAGTTCTTTTTTTAAATCCTTGGTTGGAAAAAATATGAATGTTAGATTTGTTATCACAATACAAAAGAGTTGGTTGAGGAAAATCAACATGAAGTTTGTGACAAAGATAAGTGAGCCACTTTATTTTGAAAGTAGTAGTAGTTAGGCCTCGATATTTGGCTTAAACTAAACTTTTGCATATGGTTTGTTTCTTTTTATACTTCTAAGATATTATAGAATCACCAAGATAGATATAAAAATTAGTAATGGATCTTTCCATAAAAGGACATATAGCCCAATTGGAATCACTAAAGGCTTTTCTTTGAATAGAGTTGTGTAAACCAAGAAAGATACTATGACCAGGAGCACCTTTGAGGTAGCAAATTATGTCAAAATTTGTCTATTGATAAGCAGTGGTTAGAGAGGAAACAAATTGACTTAGACTGTGATGTATGATTGGGTATTTGTGAGGTAGATGAGGCGGTCGATGAGTCTTCTGTAAGATGAAGCTTCAATGTCATTAAGTTTGTCTCTATTTCATCTAATAAGCGAGAGGAGTGAACCATAGGAGTGATGGTTGGAGAACATGCAAGCATCCTAGTCTCTGTAAGAAGATCCAACATGTATTTTCGTTGAGAAACATTAACTCCTTTACTATTTTTAGATATCTTGAGATCGAGAAAGTAAGTGAGATCTCCCAAATTTTTATTGGAAATGTTGATCAAGAATATAGGTGATGTGAGAGATTTTCTCAGAATTGTTGCTAGTGAAAACAATATCATCAACATACACCAAAAGAATATAAGTGTAATGATTAATGTGTTTTGAGGAATAAAGAATGAAAGTTGTAGAGTGTTTATAACCATTTTGATGTAAGAATTGAGATAGGTTTTACATACCATTACTTGCCCACTTGTTTGAGATCGTATAGGATCTTTGAAGTTTGCAAACTTAATTCTTATGAGATTGAGATAGCCTTGGTGATTCTTTGGCTCAATATTTGATGAAATGGATAATACAACATTGTAAAAGTTATTGGATAAATAATCATAAGATATAAAAGATTGTATATGATATTTAATACTAGTAATAATAGCAGGTTAAAAATGCATAGTAGTTTGAAAGTCCTCCAAATAGGTAAGAGGCTTTCAAATGCAAGTAGATCATTGTAGAGTGATATCGGAGTCACCGTTAGTATGCACCGTTTGATGAGCAATGTTATTTTTGTAAAGAAGCAATTTATTGTTAACATCAATGTCATCAAGGCAACAATCATTAGTAGAAATAAGTAAAGAGATGTTACTATTCTGCATATTAGCATCATAATCAAAGTGATAAGGAAAAAGGTTTTCATGAAAAGGGATATATCTAGAAAAACCTATCTTATGAGTTTTAAGAGTAAGAAACATATATCGCTTAGTGTTAGGTTTGAAACTAAGAAAGATTCTAGGATCAAGTCTATTGTTTAACTTTTTTCTATTAGTAGTGATGATAGTAGCATAACAAAGGCACTCAAAAACTCTGAAAACAAAACATCATTTTCCATACAATTTTTCATAAGAGGAGATATTATTAAGCAAGGGTGTAGGCATGCACTTAATAAGTGTAGGCATGTAAAAAGGGCATAACACCAAAATCCATGGGTAAGTGAGATTGAAACAACAAAGATTGAGTAACATTAAGAAGATGTTGATGCTTTCTTTATCCAATTTTGTTTTATTCAAGCGTTTCAATGCAAGTGGTTTGGTGTAGTATACTTTTAGAGTAAACAATTATTTCATGAGGAATTATCAATGCGTATTGTTAGAATGTATGGCCTAAACAATGGGGGGTGAATTTTTTCCGTAAGATTTTCACAAAGATTGGGTGAAAAGATTAGTTAAATCAATCAATTGATTTATCTATTCAACTGGTTTATTTAGTAGATTAATTGTTCTTTAATAAATATCAACCAGTTGTTTTATCGAAACAACTGATTGGTCAACAGAATACACAAAATAGTTTATAAAGCAGTTTATCAGAGTAAGGGAAGAGAGATTTAGACATAAAGATTTATATTGGTTAACTCTTAACCAAGAGCTACATCCATTCCTCAGCTAACCACTGAGAATTGACTATGCAATAAAAACCAGATTACAAACCACACCAAGAATGTTGATCTTGAATCCCTCAATAACACACAACACTCTTATGAACACCATTGTTTTCAGAAACACTTATCTGAAACTATTTTACACACAATACAGATTAAAAGAAAGAAATAGAATACACTTGGGCTTTACAAAGTTGTAGAACAATGGAACAGAAAACCCAGATTCCTACTTCACACACAAGCAATGGTCCAAGGCTCCAAGAATGATTAAAAGTTCATTGATCTTCTTTTGAAAATGTTTTTATCAAAACTCTTTTCTTCTTTTTCAAAAGATCATAAAACAGTCTTTATATAGAGTTTAGAAAGTGGTTAAAACTGTTTGATCATTAATTGAAAACTTTTAAAAGCATTTAAAAGCAGTTTCAAAACTATAACAAAATGTTGTTAAAAACACTTGATTGATTTTAAAAAAAACTGATTGATTTCTTTTTCTATTAAAAGTTGCACATAAAACAGTCAATTCATTTATTGAAATAACCAACTATTTTTGCTTTACAGAAAAGACAAAAGAAAACAAATCAATTTTTAAATCCTGTGTAATTCAATCGATTGTCACGATAAATCAACCGGTTGAAAAATTTGATGTAGTCACCAGACTTTGAACAAAAGCTTTTTCAACCGATTTAAAACATGAAACAACTAACTAAAATTAACACAAATTTGAAAATCAAAACATTCAAAAGAGATTTAGAATCATATGAGCTTGGATCATAACTAGGTGTAAATTAACAACTCAAAATCTACTAAACAACACACGCACAGTAGCAGATCCTTCAAGTCTTCGAGCCATATTTGAAAATGATCAAAACACCTTGTTCAACACGTATAACCTTTACATTATGCTGAAATTGATTTTCAATATGTGTAATAACATTTGTGATAATGGTATGAGTTTTAGACTCGTTGTTCACTAGAAAAATTCATGTATATCGTGTGTGATCATCAACAACAATGCAAAAGAATCTATGACCATGCAAGGAGGTACCAGAGCAAGGACCCTAAATGTCTATATGGAGTAAATATAAAGTGTTTAAGGCGTGAGAAGTAATAAGAGGGAAAGACAATTTTCTCTACTTAGCTTGATAACATGTATGGCAAATAAAATTCTTATCAGTATTAACACATGAATAATAGGTTTGTATTGTATGTGGTCTTTCATTAGACATATGTCCCATTTAAAAATACCACAAATCATTATGTTTAGTGTTACAAATAGGTTCAATAATAGTAGAATGAATAAAGGATTTCTTAATAGCATGTTCAGTAAAATATGAAAACCAACAACCATATCAATTGTACCAACCCTATTTTTGGTTCTCAAATCCTGTATAACACAACAAGAGTCAGAGAAAATTAACTCACAATTTAGAGAAGTTAGTTGCGATATGGATCTGAGATTAAAAGAAAATTTTGGAATATATAAAACATCATTAAGACAAAATTTGTCATTGAATTTCATTGTTCTAGAGGTGTGGCGGAGATAAGTTGTCTCGTGGGAAGTTTACAAAGATAGGGGCAATCAAATGGCAAGAAATAACATTGGTCAAGAAAGAAAAACATGGTCAATAGTGCTATAGTCAATGATCTAGATGGTTTCGTAAGATTTAGCATTGATATTACCTGAAATATTGCCTTGCTCAATAAACTGTACAAATTTAATTTGATTGACTTGTGGTTTGTTCATATTTTTTTTATGTTATTAACCTACTAAAGAAGGTCCATAAGAGCTTGATATTGTTGTGTGGTTATGCGCATGTCACCTCCTTTTTTTCATTCTTTTGTTTCTGTTGGGAATTTTTATCTTGAACTATATTGTGATTTTGTGTAGTCTTGTTAAATAAAATGACCTGGTGAATATCCATGCTTTTGATAGCAAACTTCAATAGTGTGGCCAGTTTTTTCACAGTAAGTGCAAACTTTCTTGTTGGAGTTGTATCCATTCTTGAAATTCTTGTTTTCTTGGCATGAAGGAAAGTCATGCTTGCGGTTGTTAGAATCGATGGACGAAAAAAGAGGGAGGTGAATTTTTTTCAAAAAATTTCTCAAAAGATTTAAGTCAATCTAAAATTCTTATAAAATGAATAGACTATAAAATTGTTCAACCGATTAAAAAGTGCTCAACAAGAAGAGATAAGAAAATTAAATCAAGCATATTTCTTTGGATTATTTAATCATCAATTGAATTTATGGATATTAGAGAATTACAACAAAATCTTAACATGTATAGTAGTAAAGAAAAGAATACAGTGAATAACACAATAGTTTTATACTAGTTGACTCTTTCTCAAGAGTTACATCTAGCCCTCAGCCACACCAGTTGAGAATTCACTAAAAAATCAATGTCATTATAGGAAGTACAAACAAAACCAGTTCTTTAATGCTACAAGAACTACTATAGAGAATCACCACAAGACCCACTGCAAAATCTAGACACATTGTCTAAATTCCCTCAACAACACAAAAAGTTTAACAAAGAATTGAAAACACCTGAGTGACAACTGAGAGAACAACTTCTAGAAGAACTTTGATGCACTTTCTTCACAAATACAAGATGATCCAAGAACAAGAATAATTCTCTCCCAGATTTAAAACAAAATATTTTCAAACTTTCTGATTCACTTTTGTAATTTCAAAAACTATCTTGTCAGCAACAAGTTGATTTCTCAAAATAACTTATTGACTTCACTTAACACTAATAATACTTAATTTTTAAATCAGAACTTTCAAAACAAATATATTTTCTAAAACGTTTTTATGTTCTATGATCATAATAAGCTAGATAAAAATATATTTCAAAACAACAGAAAATCATAAGTGGTTTTAATCTCTTGACTCGATAAATCAATCAATTAAAATACTCATTATAGTCCATAAGACTTTAGTAGAGAAAATTTTAGCAGGCTAGTACATCAATCAACTAATTAAAATTTTACTTTATAGGTTTTCAAAAATAGTTTTAGAAGCAAAACTTAGAGATAACCTTGGATCAAAATGCATTGTTAAGAAAGTAATAAACAAGATACATCAAAGTCTACCTAGACATACACAGTCTTCATCTTCAAGAAAGGAGTGAAAGGATTCATGGAGTTCTTCATGATATCAAGCAAACCATAAAGAGAGAAAAATAAAGAGAAGAGAAAGAAAACCAAAAGCAAGCGAAAAATAGAGCACGAAAACCATAAGCAAACTAAAAACAAAGCGCAAAAGTTTTATTCACTCTAAGCCAAAAAGAGACAAGGTAAGTATATTTATACAATGAAAACAAAAGCAAAAGAAAAGAAACTAGCAAAGAGTAACTAACTAACAATAAAGATGGACTAAACAACCTTTAAGCTGACTAGACGATCTAGTGTTAAACATACATACTAGACGGTTTAGACAATCTGTCAACGGACTAGACGATCTAGTGAGAACAAAGAAATTAGAAGATCTAACGCTAAACAATGTACTCAAACAAACAAGATAGTGTAGCGAAAGACCACCTATACGAAAACTAGACGGTCTAGTGGAACACCATCCATACAAAGACTAGACGATCTAGTGAAAGATCATCCATACAAAGACTAGACGATCTATCGGAAGACCGTCTATACACAAAAACAAGGCATCAAACAAAGTTTATCATAATTACCCTATATTTTTGTTTCATTGTCTTTGTTGTGATAAGATATGAATACAAAGATTGTGTGTTGCGCTTATTTTGGATAGGATCTCAACTATGCAAAAGTGAAGGATATTTTATATGAGGTCTTGGGAAAGAAGAGCTATCAAAAAAATATATATCAATGATTCATGAATCAATCTATATAAGATACTACAATATTATCTTTAGTAAAAAAAATCTTAAAACAATAATGTGAGTCTTTTTTATTAATTGATTGCTCAACTTTTTTTAATTTTTAATAGTCACATTTCAATTCCTAACTTTTACAACTACTAGATATATTTGGTGTGTTTTTGTACTACATTATTTCATGTGTTTTGGTACTTATTGGAAGGAAGATTTTTATCAAATATTTCTATCCTAAGCAATGTCATTTGCAGTGTGGTTGTACATGCATATTGATTATCCTGCAGTTTTATATTACAAGAAATGATACTTTGACAATTGAGAGTTGTATACCATCCTTGATGTGATGGATTTAGATATAAATATATATATAATAAAAGGTAAATTTGTAATTAAATGATATGAAAAAATATTAAAATTATAATATTGAGGGTTGTAATGTGGTTGTATAAAAAATATGGATTGTCAATATACCATTACTCATTATCATTACATCTAGTTTAGTTTGTAAATGAGAAGGAAAAGGCTGAGCTTTCTACTCTATGTAGAAGTGTAGGATTTGTTAGTCACGCGTGTTGAGATAATAGACTATAAATTATATGTGTAATAAGATTTGTCATCAAAGATATTTCTCTTTACTTCATGGATGCTTTCAACTTCAGAACATGACAAGTGTTAGATCTTGAAATTCATTTAAAACTAAGAATGATAACCCACTCAGTAGCTAGTATTTATTTTTCATCCTCCTCAAAACGTTGTGAATAGCCAGTCTATATTTTCAAAATAAATTTTAGATAAAATTAAAGGTTAGTAATTTTTGCTTGTGAAACTTTTGGTCTGAGTACACATTGTATTCTGGTTCATAATAAAGTTTTGAAAATAAAAAAAGAGCATAAAAGATATGAGTAAAATATAGAAGAATAAAGAGGTAAACATTAAATGGGAGAAAGGAAACACTATAATAATAATAACTAGTTTTGGTGTGAATAATAATAACTTCTTTTAGAGGTATGAAAGGTGGTAAGTTTTTTCTTCGTTGGATATCAAAGTAGAGGAATGAGAAAGGGTCGTTGTGGTCACCGAAATCTGAATCAAGTGGACTGGAAAAGGATCCTTAGTTGAATGTTGACTTCGTGACTCCAACAAATTAACATGTCACACGTTGTTCAGTTGTGGTAATTAAGAATCTGAGTAGGAAATCAAATGAGCTTGTGGTATGATAACTATTTCATGCACTACATGAAACACTGGTGTCTCGCCACTATAAATTACCCATAGTTTTGCAACAGCCTTTGCTCCAGACTAAACCAACTTTATTTTGTCCATGTAACAATACTTCAACAAACCTATACTCTAAATCCAATAGCTGTCATTACAAGATGAGTTCATTTAGCAAAAACTATGTTTTAGTTCTGTTCCTTGTTTTCACTTTGTGGACATGCTATGTAATGTCTCGCAGGTTGCCTGAGGCCAGCTCATCAGAGAGACATGAGAAGTGGATGACTCAGTATGGTAAGGTTTACAAGGATGCTTCTGAGAGGGAAAAACGGTTCCAAATATTCAAGAACAATGTGCAGTTCATTGAGTCCTTCAATGCTGCTGGGGACAAACCTTTCAACCTTAGCATTAACAAATTTGCTGACCTTCACAGTGAAGAATTCAAGGCTTTGCTGACTAATGGTCAGAGGAAGGAACGAAGAGTGTGGAGAGCAAGAGAAACATCGTTTAGGTATGACAGTATCACTAAGATTCCCGCTACCGTGGACTGGAGGAAAAGAGGTGCTGTTACTTCAATCAAGGACCAAGGCACATGTGGTAAAATTTTGTTTTCCATCTGTCGTAAGATTCCATTGGTGCTCCATTAAGAAATGTCTAATATATATCAACTTGGTTTTGTTTGTGCAAACAGGAAGTTGTTGGGCATTTTCAACTGTTGCTACAATTGAGGGTCTCCATCATATAACTAAAGGTGAATTGGTGTCCCTGTCAGAACAAGAACTAGTCGATTGTGTTAGAGGTGACAGCGACGGATGCAATGGTGGTTATGTGGAAGATGCCTTTGAATTTCTTGCTAAAAAGGGAGGAATAGCAAGTGAAACACACTACCCCTACAAAGGAGTTAAAAAGAGTTGTAAGGTTAAGAAGGAAAGTCATGGTGTAGCTAAGATCAAAGGGTACGAGAAAGTTCCTGGTAATAGTGAAAAGGCACTCCTGAAAGCTGTGGCACATCAACCAGTGTCAGCTTATGTTGAAGCTGGAGGATCTGCTTTCCAGTTTTATTCAAGTGGGATATTTACAGGAAAGTGTGGGACTGAAATTGATCATTCTGTTACAGTGGTTGGTTATGGAAAAGCTGGTGATGGTCCTAAGTATTGGCTAGTAAAGAATTCATGGGGAACTGAATGGGGTGAGAAAGGCTACATAAGGATGAAGCGAGATATACGTGCCAAGGAAGGTTTATGTGGAATTGCTACAAATGCCTCTTATCCAACTGCTTGAGTGTGTGTTTAAATGGTATGTAATCATGTTCGAGTATCTCCACCTACGTAGTGCTCCAATAAGATGCTCTAGTGTTTGATCTCATGATGCTAATCTGAACGTTTAATTTCTTCTAGATAATGAAAATATTATTATTTATAAGTACTCACTCTGCTCTTTTATTGTTGGTCAGAATATTTTAAAGAGTTATTATTTATTTTTTTATAAAAGCTTTTATGTTACCATTAAATCAAAAAACTATTATTAAAAAAATGCAAAAAAAAGGGGACTAGACCAAAACCCATATGTTATTAAAAATGATACATAGGTAGAGTATACCTTTTCATAAAGATTTCTAAGAACATACTATATGGAAGCCTATTATACAAATGAAAGGCTTCACTATAAATAAATCCTAAATTAGCCAACTTATCAACACACGTATTCCCTTCATGAAAATATGAGTAACCGTAAACCTGATTTTCCCACAGTAATTAAGACAGGTATTCCATCGATTACGAAGCATCCACGGAACATTAGTCCTAGAATCAATCTTTTTAGCTCAAATCATTCCTCTTGTATCCAAATTTTCAATCTTTCCTAGAAACCTGCAATTCACACCAAATTTATGAATAAAATGCTCTTATGCAAATAAAGATCATAAAAAATAACAAAAAATGTAAAAAGGTATAAATTCATAAATTAGGGATTATTTTATATGTAAATTAGCAATAAATCCTCATAAGTGCCTATATTTTAATATGAAATATTACTGAAATTAGACACTTATCATCAATTCACACAAGATAACAACAATTTTATCTTCAAGTTCATCTAGTTTTAATGGATCAATGACTTTACAACAGATGGAAGAGAAGGATGAGCACAAACAGGTTATGGTATGTCTAACATTCTATTAGTGCCAACTCGCCTCGTATGTTCATCTTAATCAAATCTAAACGATCATTTAGACCATCTTTCGTCTTCCCGTTAATGTTAAGAAGGGTACCAATTACGCTATCACACACATTCTTCTCAACATGCATTACATTTATACTATGTCTGACTTCTAACCTCGACCAGTATGGAAGATCAAAGAAGATTGATTTTTTCTTCCAAATGTTTGTCACAAATGAATTTTTTTTCCTACCAAAGGTGTGTGCTATGTTATTTACCTTTTCGTAAACCTCAACACTAGGAGTTGGTGGATCACTAGTCTCTTAATGTCCATTAAAGGATTTTTTCAACCTCCGGTAAGGATGATGACTTCTAAGAAACCTCTGATGTCGAAGATATATTGTCTTCCTTCCATGTTTCAATTGTTGAGAAGCGGTGTCTTCTTCACATATTGGACATGCTTTATGACCCTTAACATTATACCCTGAAAAGTTACCATATGCCAGAAAGTCATTGATGGTGCAAAATAACATGGCATGCAACTTTAAAGTTTCATTAGCAAATTCGTCAAATACTTAAACACCCTGATCCCACATCAACTTCAAATCTTCAATTAGGAGACTTAGATATACATTTATGTCATTCCCTAGTTGTTTCGGACCGGATATCATCATAGACAACATCATGTATTTTCGCTTCATGCACAATCCAGGAGGTAAGTTGTAATTAACTAGTAAAACAAGTCATATGATTTGTACTCATATTAAAAAACTGATTCATTCCGTCTTCAACTAAACCAAGTCGAATATTTATTGATTCTTTACCAAACTCTGAAGTTCATCATCAAATTTCTTCCATTGAATAGAATCAGCTAGATGTCGGTACATGCCATCACATTTCCTCTCATTTGCATGCCATTTAAGATTCTTAGCATCGTTTGGGTTTGCAAACAAACGCTTCGTCCTTGGAATGATGGAAAGATACCACATAACCTTCATTGGGGGTCCATTCTTTTCTATCTCTTCAATAGTATCATCATCTTTTTGTTTCAACTTATAACGTGATATTAGGACATGTATGTATTTTTTCAACAATTCAAAATCTTTCCTGTATAATATATAATCATTAGGACATGCATGTATCTTTTTATACTACATACCCATTGGACAAAGAATCTTTTTGGCCTCATAATTACGATTAGGTAGAGTATTTCTCTCTGGAAACATATCCTTCAACAGCTAAAGCAATTTTGTGAAGCTTTTATCAGTCCATTTATTTATTGCCTTCAAATTCATCAATCTTAACACTGGAGACAACCGTGTAAATATGGTTGATCCATGATAGAGTGGAGTCTTTGCATTGCTTGACATACTTCCATATCCATGCGCTTCTGCAAAACACTCATCTCCCACATCACGAATCATGTCCTCCAATCAATCATCATCTACATCATCATGTACTACATCATCCATGTTGGACCCCACATATTCTTCAGTTACGAAAACACGTGGTAAATTTAATAATTCACCGTGCCATGTCCAAGTTGTATAAGATCGAAGAAACCCATCACATAGAAGGTTCTCCTTGATTATCTTAACATCCAGTATCCTTCCATTCAAACAGGTAACACATGAACACCTGATCTTTGCTCCATCATGACCACTATTATTCGTGTTACATTGCGCAAATTCTATAAATTCTTCTACTCCGCTTTCATACTCATCCCTTATGCAAATAGAATTAATCCAATTTCGATCCATTATATTTTATAATAGTCATTCAAGTGTTTTTAATAAGTGTTCTATCTCACGCGTTTGCCGAGGGTCGAACACCGCCAGACTCAATACCAGCACATATCAATTATCGAGAGTCGAACACCCTCGGAGTCAATACCAACACGATAATTCTATTCTAAACTAACAACTAACATAATATAAATTAATAATAAATACAAATTATAATAAATACTAAATAATATCAATTTTAAAAATACAAATTATAATAAATAAAAAAATAAACAAATTCATAACATAAAAATAATCAAAAAATTTTAAAACACCACCAACCTTGTGCGTGAAGGCAATGTTGGTGAAGAGTGGCATGGGATCGGCAGCAATGGCAACAGCAACAACGAAGCAAAGAAAAACACACCCAAGAAGCGCGAAGGCAATGAAACAGTACTTCGACCAATGCAAAAACAAAACAAAGTAAGAGAAACGTACAATGCAGAAGAATAGACGAACAAGAAGAAGAAACAAAGCTCGAGAACTTATAGTGGCACTATAACAACACAATAAGCAGAAGCGAACGCAAAGCGAAAGAAGAGGAACAGAGCAAACACGAAGCGAAAGAAGAGGAAGAAAGTATGAAAAACGTAAGTGGTGCGCTTCAGAGTTATGGTAAAATATTATTTAAGAATGCGGCTATTTGTATGTGGCTACTATAAATAGTTGGATTCGTAAATGAAGTTAATTTAAAAAATGCCATTACATTTTGAAAGATTGCGCCTGACGATAAAAACGCATTAAATAAAGAGTAGTTAGTTTTACATTTTGCTCTAGTGTCATATCTTGAGCTTCCTCCATAGCATGTATAACTCCATAAAACTTAGCAACCATAGCAGTATGAACTTCAAGAAATGCAGAGAAAGAACCAATAAACTCCCCATACTCCCACGGAAAATACCTCCACAAGTAGCAAGACCAGGATATCCCTTAGCAGCCCCATCAGTGTTAATTTTAACCCAGCCTAGTGAAGGGAAGTCCAATCTTACAGAAAGAGGACGAAGAACTTTACCAGTACGAGTATTAATACCAAAAAACTTAATCTCGTTGAAATGCAACATATCATTCTTCATTGAAGCGTTAGACGAATTTCCCACAAGACAAGTTAAATCTTTAATTACCGAAATAGCCCTAGAAACATCAATCTTATCCTGAAATATAGCATAATTCCTCATACGCCATATCATCCAAATAGAAAAAGTTATCACACCAAGCTTAATCAATTTAACCAAAGGACTACCATCACTCTTAATAAAAGAAAGAAGATCATCCTTATTAGAGAAATAAGAAGTAAGAAAAATCTGCCAAACCCAGCTCCAAATATATGTAAAGCATTAGAACATTCAAAAAATAAATGTTGAATAAATTCCTTGTACTTTTCACAAAGCGTACACATATAACATATATGCAAAGCTTTATTCTGAATATGTTGATCTGTAGGTAGCCGCCCATAAAAAACTTTCCAAAGTACAAGAGTTTTGGAAGGCAAAATAGATGAAGACCAAATGAATTTACCCCAATCACAGAGAACTCCTGGTTTCAAGAAAAAAGCCGTAGCCCAATTAGGAATATCTTGTTCCTCCCTAACCATGATATGATTAAAAATATGAGGCACTGTTGTAAATACAAGGGAATTTTGCAATCAGAACCTATCCAAAACTGAGAGACTATATCCGGAATGCTATCACCATCAGATAACCCTGCAATATTTGGTAAAGCAGTAGTAAAACACCATTTATCATTCCAGAAATTAATAAAAGTATTTGTACCTAAGTCCAAGTATAATCAAGTATAGTAGAATAAAACTATTTAATTCCAGGCCAAAGAGATGAGGATCTATAAACCATTCTAAACTCGTATTTTGATTTAAGAACCCTAACTTTCAAGAGAAAAGACCAAGGTATGTTGCTATAATCAAAGTTCTAAGAAAGTTAAGAAGATATGCATTATTTTCATGACGAAGATTAATAATCTTCAAACCTTCATTCTCAAGAGGAGAACAAATTGAATCCCAATTCACGGTAATTTTGCCTTTTTCAGAATAACACCTGTCCAAATAAAATTTTGGCACCACTGCTCAACTTGCTTAAGAAGTGAAACCGACCATTTATACATATTAAAGCTATAATCTAGATATCCAGTAATCACCATATTGACCAACTGAATCCGACCCATCATGCTAAGAGATTTACCTTTTCAAGATGCTAGCTTCAATTTGACTTTATCAGACAAAGGTTGAAGAAATCGAAACTTTGGAGCACCAACAAAGATAGGCATTCCTAAATAATTGAAAGACAAACAACCAAGACTACAACGTTGAATTTTGCGGAAAAATCATGCAAAATTATCCATGGTGGAAAAGCTACTCTTAGAATAATTAACATATTGACCAGAAAAATCACCATATGTTTAAAAAAAAATACTCAAATTTCTAAGAGACTTACTATCCCCTTACAGAAAAAAAATATGTCATTAGCATATAAAATATGAGAGGGAGTGAGATAACCTTGCGGACTAGGCATATGTAGAATTTACTTATCACTCACAAGCTTAGAGATACCTCTACTAAGAACTTCCTTTGCAAGATATAAAAGTAAAGGAGACAAAGGATTACCTTGTTTGACACCTCTACTGCAAGGAAAAAAACGCACCAAACTACCATTTATTCTGATAAAAAGCATAGTTGAGAGGAGAATTGTACTAATCCAACCGATAAACGAGGGGTGAAAACCAAAGCGTGTCAAAACTAATAATAAGAACTTCCAACTGAGAGTGTCAAAGACTTTATGAATATCAACTTTGTAAGCCACATTACCTTCTCTAACCTTTTTAGAAAGCAGGTTTATAGCTTCAGAAACAATACCAATGCAATCATGATCTTTCTACCCTTCACAAACCCATATTGATTAGGATAACTGATTTTAGCCGCCACAAGTGCAACCTTATCTGCCAATATCTTGGAAATAATCTTAAATTTGAAATTAGCAACAACAATTGACCTGTAATCTTTAATGGAGTCAACACCCTTAATCTTATGAATAAGAGATACCACATTATTGTTCATTCCAGGGAGAACCCAAATTTATTTTTAAAAAGCAGTTGAACATCTTTGCAAACATCTGTCCTAATAATTTTCCAGGAAGAATGATAGAAAACACCACCAAAACCATCAGGACCACGAGCACTGTTACCATTAAGATTAAAAACAACATTCTTTATTTTCCAAAAAATCAGGACATTTAATCAACATCATATTACTAGCTCAGGAATATAAGTACCAATAAAATCTTCCACATTACTTGTATCCAGAACATTGGAAATAGGCTCCGCATAAAGATTTTTATAAAAGTCTGAAATATGATCCTTAATGAGTTTAGGATCCTCAATAACCTCATTATCAATCTGTAGATGATGAATTCCACTAGAATTATTTCTCCTCTTGACCACAGCATGGGAAAAAGTAGTATTTCAATCCCCATCTTTAAACCATTTTAGCCCCATACGATCTCCATTTTAGCCATTTCTTTCCAAAACAAATATTGACAGTGAAGAACATGATCAAACTCCTCCTTAGCAATCTTTTCTTCATAGAGAAGCCCATCAATATTACACAAACTAGTAGTCTCTAAGTTTTGTTGAATATCAAGGAGGGGACCCTACTTAAGAAGAACTGCATTGTGAACATTACCAAAATAATTTTTATTCTAGTCTCAGAGCTCAATTTTCAACGTTTTTAACTTATGTCACAAAATAAACATAGGAAAATCAACAGCCTTATTAGCCCAAGAGTCATGAATAAGTTTTATACATGAAGTGTCCTAAAACCACATAGAAAAGAAACGAAAGTTGTTAACCTTCTTTAAAGAATTACTATCAAGACTAGTAAAAATAGGGGAATAATCAGAACAATTTTTAACAAAAACCTAGTAAGTACAAGAATCCCATTAATCCAGACACACTCCATTACATAAAGCCATATCCAGTCTTCTATGAACTCTAGAATGGAAGAGGGGGTGAATTGTTTTTGAAAGATTTTCTCAAGTATGGAAGGTAGAGTGAAAGACTATGAAGAATCAATCAATTAGGAAACTGTTCAGCCAAAGAGGAATCTTTTTTTAGTTTGATTCCAGAAAATCAACCAGTTGTTTTTGCGAAACAACCGATTATTTATACCAGCAGTTTAGAAAATCAAAGCTAAAGAAGTTTAAAGAGTCTAAGGATAGAGAGAATCACACAAGATATTTATACTGGTTCACTTTTAACCAAGAGCTACATCGAACCACTAAGAATTCACTATGTAATTGTTCCTGTCGATTGACTTTGATTGCCTTCGTACGCCTACGACGATGACACGCCCAATTATCTCTGCCTTCATTCGTGTCTTTCTTCGATCAAACACCTGAAATTGCAAAGACAAAGGGCGCCCTAGAGGTCGTTTGCACTCCGACGCTCAAGTCAGTATTGGGCTAGAAAACACTGAAACTTAGTTGTAAAAAGCTCTGTGTGTAATCTGTGTAAGTGTAGCGTAAAACTTGTGAATCATATCATGTTTGTTACTGCCCTTTATATACTCTAGGGTTTCCGTTGTTTCCGCTCACCTCAATTAGGGTTACTGAGGGTGTGCCTTAGCGCCGCTATCACCCACTCTTAGAGCAATCTAGCGCATAACGCTCCCTTACTGACGGGATGACCACCTGGGTACCAACTTGTGCACCTAATCTCTGGGTCTAGGGTCTTGCCTCTACGCACCAGGGTAGTTGAGTTGGAAGAAGAGGCTGAAGCAACCAAGGCCAAGATGGCCATGATGAAGGAGAAGGCCACTAATCAAGAGGTGCAACTTGGCCGGGTGGAGGCTGAACTCATCCAACAAGATGAAGCCTTCAAGAAGACCGAGCCAGAAGTCATCGAGGACGCTGCCGATGCCTACGCTACAGGGTTCGGGGATGCCCTTGCTCAGGTTGCCTGCGTGCATCCTGAGATGGTGATGACTTTTTACGGCAAGTGCACCGCGTTTGTCAAACGTAATAATTGTCCCTAAGGACGGATATCGATCCCACAAGGAACAGTGAATTATCGAGTACAATAATCGCTAAATATAAAAACAGAACAATTAAAAGAGTTTTGAATTAATTGTGTTGGCACTA
>Ga0123342_1003672_pt1 | contig 24380 bp, 8 predicted proteins | sample Turbeawhitnodule_FD_89960 | JGI IMG/M metagenome (GOLD analysis project Ga0123342, IMG submission 89960) | Root nodule microbial communities of legume samples collected from Mexico - Turtle bean Mexico white nodule | ecosystem: Host-associated > Plants > Roots > Nodule | place: Mexico: Nepantla... | reverse complement strand
TGAAAAAGATGGATCTTCCATTGAAAAACCTTGGTCTCAATGGACTGATTCTGAAAGCAAGAAGCCAAATTTGATTGCATTGCTAAAAACATAATAACTTCTGCCTTGAATTCAGATGAATTTGAGATCGACCGATACAAATGGTATCGGCCGGATGACAATAATCAATGGCTAAGATGCCATCATCAGCATCCAGTTTTAGAATGTTATGCTTATCTACAAAAGCAAAGATAGAGGATGAGTCCCAATATACAGAGGTGAACCCAGTCACCTTTGAATCGACCTAGTCAAATCCTAAACGATGGGATGACACTTCAGCAGGATCTGACCGGTTGGCAGTGCCTTCTGGATCATCGGCCTTTACAGAAGTTTTCACTAGGGCAACGTTTGAATTGACCCGACTGACAAAGGCTCGGTCGTGGAGGAATCGGGAGAGGAGGAAGATGAAGAGGAAAACGAAGAAGACGAAGAGTTGAGAGAAGACATCATTAACCTCTCGGGATGAAGGCAAAACACCTCGCCATAATGATTAGGTTTCGGAAGATTTCGAAAGTCGAGCGGATAAGCAGTGATGCAGAGTGGTGGGGAAGAACTATTTATAGCTTTAGAGGAGAGAGGAACAATGAACGTCTCTCTCATCTCAACCGTTGGATCTTCCTCGATCGAATGGCCCACAACGAATGGCACCAAAAACCATAGGCTATCATTACGCGTCACATCACGCGTTCGGCGCTGCCAACGTCACATCTCACCTCGGAAAGCTCAACCACCACAAAGACTCTTAGGATTCAACATCCTCGAGCCTGGGGGGCAAGCGTACTGGTCGGAACCTGATGTGAATCCAAAATACATGAAGATGACCAAGGATGTTATACTTGAAGGGTCATCTCAACAAGCAAATAAAGATGTCATCAATAGGAGGAATGGTCAAGGACCATAACACTTGAAGCTCTTATTATTAATGTTCTTAATATGGAGGCCCAAGCCCAACTAAAGCCCAAGCTAAAACTGAGGCCCAAAGCCCAACACATGATTTCATCATCCATCATGCCTCAAAAGATTACTAAGAGCAAGGGCACAAGCAATAATAGATGAGCATCATTGGATACCTTTTTTTGTAATTTCTTTTGAGTAGTTTTTAGTATAACATAAAAGGAAGGTGTAGATATAGATACAAGGGGTGCCAATGTACAAAGATAAGTCACACCTTCCATGTGACATAAAAAGAAGGTGTAAGTGTAGATTTAGGAGTTGTCAAAGTAAGAAACCAAGTCACACCTCCCTTATGACTTGAAATTGGCGCCAAATTCAAATGCTTCTCATTTGAATTTTCCCACTTTAATTTTAGCCATCTCACACTATAAATAGAGGTGTTATGCTCATGTAAATTCAGATTTGGAATTTGAAGAAAAGTTAATATACACAAATTGTGTGAGTTGTGAGAATTGTTCTCCTTCTACTAGTCTTATCTTGTGAGTTTGGGAAGCTCTCAAGTGGCGGCATCTTGCACTTATCTTGGATCAATCACCATCCAAGTGCCATGGTCTTCCCTTCCATGGCTTCATTCACATAAGTTTTTCTTGCTTTCATCTTCCATTTCCATTTTTGCACCATACTTCAATTTCTATTCAATTATGTTGTCTTGTTCTTCAATTCTACCGATTGTTCTTGTTGTTCTTGTGTTTTCTTTTCAATTCTGCACTTATTTCTTCATTCCAATCGGTTCATTTGCTTTATATTGTGTTTATATTCGGTTTAATGTGTTGTTCTTGCTTTCTGTTCTCGTCGGCTCGAAGTTGGTCGGAGTATGGATGAACTCTTCTTGGATTCCTTTCTGGTGGTCGGTTGGCTAGTGGATGAGGTGCTTAGGAATGGCCTCCAGGTTTCAGCAAACCGATCTTCTGGGGATGAGGGGGGCTCCACCTGCAAGTCAGTGAAAGCACAAAATATAATGTGTATGGTAAAATATACTACAAATATGCAAGTCAGATACTCCCTATGAGTGGTTGTCTACATGGGTTTGGATTTTCGACCCTGGTCTTTCCTGGCACTAATGTGTCATTTCACAATAATTTTCTATAAAATCTAGATATAAAGTATATAATCGGAATAGTTAAACAATGTAATCATGGATACTGAGGATAATATTTAAAGACAATTTGCAAGAGATGAACTCACTACTGTATTTTAAAGATCTGTTTCAAATTTGCAAACAAAACAGATTTTTGCTATTTGTACAACTGCAATTACTTTTCGCACAACAGATCATTGAAATTCACAAACAGGTCCGTTTGATATTCTCACCTCTGAATTTGCTTTCAGCACCTCAGAAATTTTTCAAAAATAAACTTTGAAGATGATAATGGAAACCTAACTTTAAAGAAAATTGCTAATGATCTAGTACCAATTTAATAACTCAAAAATTAAAATAAAAACCACTCTCAAGAGCTCTAATCTATGTAAAAATTTCAAAAAAAATCAAAAAATTTAACTAATGGAGTTTATGACAAATTTTGGACTAAACATGGTTCTAGAAAAAACATTTATGATTATAAAATCAAAATGATTCAATTAATTTGAACAATGAAGATTCTAGTAAAAACAATGAATTTAAACCAAACAAAAACACAAAAAGACAATTTCAATCGGTAAACATTCAAGACAATTAAGAAAATATATGTTTTTGGACCTTATAAAGGTAAAAAAAAAAAAACCTTATTTTAAGGTACTCCTATATTGATGAGGATATATGGCATTAATTTGTTGAAATTCGTGAAGTTGATCAGTAATTTGTTAATCATTTCATGTATTGTTCATAACACTAATTATATAATATTATCTAATTCAATTTGTTTGTTCAATTTGTCACACAAGGTGTTAGGAAAAAAAACTCAAGGCATAGCAGTCCAAAATGTGACCCTGCACCTACTGTCTTGTGGGAATTATCATAAGCGTGAAGAAGCTATGATAAAGGAGAAGGAGAAAACAATATCGATGGCTACTTCTGGGATGATACAGGGTTTAGTCAACCTTCATCTCCACCTATCGCCACCAAAAATGGAAGATGGCCCGAATGAAAATATCGGGCCCATATAACTCTAAGCAATCACGGATAGTCTAAAAAAAATTGTAAGTTATTTTCATCTAGTTGTGCATCTATTTTATGATATTAATTATATGAAAACTTATATAATTTTTTAGTTTTGCAGGATTCCTTGGTTGGGCAAAACTCCCAAGGTAATTTTGTCCCTCATGGTCGTCACGATATACTGCATGAAGCTATTGGACAACCTGAGCACCCTAGTCGTGTGTGTGCTGCTGGATCATGGGTTGAAATTCGTCAATTCTTTAGAGTTGCACCATGGAGTCCACCCCATAATTAATCAGTAAATTACGTAAGAAAACACCAAGGAGTTAAGACAACAATTGCGGCAAGAGTTTAATCAACAATTGTCTCAACGGTTTCGAAAGGAATTTCAGTACCTCCAGACCTTAGGTCTATTGCAGAAGGTTCCATCATAGCCTGATCATCCGCTTGTGGTTCCCACGGCCAGGAGCACAAAGGGGAGTTGTACAACTCCTACAACATTAAAGGATGACATTGACCACATAAACCATTGCGAGCTACTTCTAGACGACAGTTTCACTCCTCGGGTGGTGGCTATAGGGAAACTCTTTGAAGGGGCCACTACCTTACATAATGTGTCTCTATCCCTTGATGTGGTTAAGGTCACGATGGAGAAAGTACAGGTTGTTGAAGTTCTTGTTCTCTAAATGAGGTAAGGATTGCGACCGAGGCATTTCAGACATTCATAGGCTAGCCTAGACACCTCGTTCGACTTATTTCGTAACCCCCGGTAAGAAATTAATTTTTAATTAGTAATTTATATTTATGTATTATATTTAATTTAATACAAATGTTCTTTATTTTACAGCAATCGCATTAGATACCATGTTCACAAATTAATAAGCATGAGGTTTACATTGACGATTCTATAACCTCTATTAGAGATTGCTACAATTATAGCTACAAATCCAATGGAGGTTCCATGTGATGCCACTATTTTTTGAAGAAATAGTGACGTCTCTCTATACATATACATAACAGATGTCTTAGAGTTTGCAGATGGCATGTAGTACCTTAATATATCCATCGTAATTTTTTTATGATGTAAGTCTCTTCCACCTATATCTCTATTTACTTTATTATATTAAATTATTGATTATAGTATAACTAATTACTTGTAGGTATTTGTCTGGAGTTTCTATTAATGAGGGGAAACAAGATGTCTATGGATTCTTGGATCCCAAATTAACTAATCCAACTGGAACTCTGAAAGTTCAAACTCAATCATACATCACCAACTCATTGGTTTCAGGGGGAAACAAATATATTTTTCCCCTTTTATTAATTAGTAAGTTCAATTAATATAAGTCATTAGTTACTAGTATTTTACTTTCTAAAGTTTTACTACTTGTTTTCATGGATGATGTAGTGGTCACTGGCAGTTAATTGTGCTATCTGTAATTGATAACACTATTGTGTGGTTATGTTCACTGCAAAAAAGTCCTCGCCAAATTTCAAGCAAATAGTTTGACAGGTAATTACATTATCAACTTACTGCGTATAATACTTAAATGTCTACTAACAAGTTTTTTTTTCCTGTTAATTAAGGCATGGCGTGGATATAGTATACTCAAAGGTCAACACAATGCAAATTGTAAAAAGTTGACATGGTTGAACCTACAAGTTTATAATTTTATGTCTTTCTATCTTCATTGTTTGTCAAAATATCAATATTAACTTTTAATTAATATTGAATGACTACTACGTTATGCAATGGATGACCACCATTATAAAACTTGACATTAAAGGAAGTTGGGAGTCGGTAACAAAATTTAAATTATTGTTTAGAATAAACTATATGTACTTTAACACTAATTTAAACTTATTTTATATAAGGAAGCAATTAACTATGTGAGGAATGTTTGGGTCAGATACTTCATTAGGTTCTATAACTCTAGGACAATTAATGAATAGTATATAAGTTTAACTAATATAGCATGCTTCTAATGTATAGAAAATTAGCTAAGTAGATAGGAATATATATATTGATGGATGTAAATGATTTATCAATATATATATATATATATATATATATATATATGATTTGATTGTTCATGTGTATCTGGTTGTCTGAAATATTATTGCATAGTTGGTTGGAGTTTTAAATGAATAGGTTAATTAAGAAGAGGAAACGTATAAAACAAATTGAACTAAAAAATTGTTATCATAGACTACTGTTATAGTCAAAACCAAAGTCTATAAGTCATTACAGGTGTTAGTTATGGACAAAGTTGTCACCTATAGTGGCCCACGGATTACAGTTTTAACTACAATCAAAGTCTATAGGAGACCATGCTAGAAGCCTCGAGAAGGATCTAAGCATTGATTCTTGCAATGATCGTTATTTGTACCCTTCTCTTAGTATATTAAAATATTATATTATGTAACAAATAGACGTCAGTTATTCAAATAATCGGAACCTATAGCGGTTTAATAGACGTCAATTTTGAAATCAACGTCTACAAATCATAACTATAGACAGCTTGCTCAAAGACTGTGATTTTAAAACCGACGCCTAAGATCCTAAAAAAATCATTGTCTATGAACATTTTTACACTAGTGTATGCTTTTAAAATACTTTGTTGTCCGTGGTTGTGTCCATAAGGCACCAAAAGTTTTGATTATTATTTGGAAAGCACCATGTGTTGGATTCATGAAGTGCAATGTTGATGGAGCTACATATGGATCTTCAGGTTTGGCTACCTGTAATGGAATATTCAGGGGTAGTCCCGGTGATTATTTGGGAGCTTTCTCTTTTGTTAATAAAAAAATTGGAGCTTTCTCATCTTTCATTGGTGTATTAGCCTTAACTCTTAAGCCGAATTGTTGATCGTCATTAACCGGTTTACGCTGCAGTTTTCTTGATTTTACATGGATTTGATTAGTCTTCCATGATTTGATGTAATTTCTTTTAACTTTTTTGGTTATTTATTTTTTTACATTTTTACTCTAGAGGCATATGATTCATGAAGCTTTAGGATGAAACTTAATTGGAATGTGAAAGCTTCAAAGTGATATTATTTAGAGTAAAACTTTTAAAAATGTTAAAAGATGGAACACAAACGAAGATCAGAAATTTTTATTGCATCGCTAATTTTACTATAATTAACAAAACCATTTTCAAAGCCTAGTTGCGCGCAACCTACAGGACAAGAGAAAAAACTATTGTGGCTGCTTAACCATATTGCAATTTTTTTATTATTAACTTTGCTTGTTGTTTATAGCCAACGAAATTTCTCAAAACTTTGGTCAAGTCAAATATCATAATATATGTACACGTCAGTGCAATTTGGCTCAATAAAAGCTCAAAGAAATTTAGATGAAGTAGAACAACCTATGAAATTGTTTTTGACTCACGGAATTTTGAACAGGATAGCAAAATGTCGGTCGAAACATGTTATCATAACTTAGATTCCAAGCGTTAATTATTGTGATGGTTACTAAGACTCTAGTTTTCTCTCACTTCATTGTTAGTAACAAATAAAGTGGATTATTTATTGAAACGTGATCACTATTTTATGTTAATTAGCTGAAAAATGATTATAATGAACACCCATTAATAAAGAAATGCACCGGCATTGGCCATAATAAATCACGAAAAAAAGGAAATACCACAAACAATAAATTATAGTCATAACAAAAATAAATGAAGAGTGTGTAAAAAGAAAGACAGAGAAAAAAATCCATAATTTCGAAGTTTCGAACCTAAAGACAAATACCTTCTTTTAGGTGAAAATAGTATTCCATTTATACGCCAACAACACAATATATCAAATATGAAAGGTGGATAGCAATCTATCTTAGAGATTTCTAAGACATTTTTCATTAAACAAACACCACTTTCCGATATTATTAGTTCAGATAATTTTAATCAAAACCAATTTTGAAACCATAGCATCAGATTTGTTTTAAAACGTAAAACACACGCAAGTATAAAGAAATTTGGGCAGGAAGTTTCACTGAAAGGGGGCACACGTGATTGGAGCAACATATTATATGATGTTCAAAATGTGGTAAATGTTCAGGTTTGTAATATCTTAAACTATATTATTATATAACATTTTCTTAAATTATGTTTTTCTCTCTCTTTATTTCTCACTCTTATATCTATCAAAATTGTATTAATGTCTAACAAACCTGCGGTTGCTAGGTTACAAATGTAAGTGTACAACAACCAGTTACATTGTCATTTTCTTCATATAAATTTTTTATATTTCCATAAAATGTTAAGATTCATTTTTATATTATTATTTTTTTCATTTATTGTGTGTAAAATAAAGAGGGGTAAAAATAACACTACCAAGGAATAACTACGTGATCTGAGAACTTTTTTAAATTTTCTCATATCATTCCTTCTTAACATCTAAGAAGTGACTCAGAAGAAGTTATTTCTAAATTCTCATATACTATCTTGGTAATTTTGAACACTCAACACTCTCAAAACTACAAATATTTAGCTTTCTCTCTAAATCCACAAACGGACAAAAATGAAAGGATCGTGTTTTTTATCCAATGAAAAAACATTGTCCAACAGATTTGCTATGAGCAGAATATTTGTTAGAGATTGAGACATAAATTTGGCTTAAACTATAATCAACCAGCGATAAGAACAAAAAAGTATATTTATTTTGCAATTTCTCAATCCTAGAGATACCAACTAAATAAGAATAGAAGATGAATTAAATAAATAATTTTTCAATGGAATGAATTGTTTTTAATGATAAAAGTTCACGAAATATTGATATTAGTCTCCCACAAAATTCACACAAAGATTAAAAGGAACATTAAACTCACTAAAATTTTCATTTAGTGTAATTTAATTTTCATTTAGTGTCTGTCTCGATTTTAATTTTTGTGTGGGTATTTTGGAGAAGCTAATATCATATTTCTTGTAATTATTCCATCTAGAAAAAATATATTAATTCTGAAAGTGATATTTTTTTTCTAATTATCCTTGTCCACTTCATACACCTCAAAAGCAAATTAATTTCTTCTAGGTACGTTCAGTTTGACCATATGCCATCCATATCATTCATTATTTCACTGCCAACACACCCCATTTAATTCGTACATATGTAATGATCAATTTCATTATCTCATCACCAAATGCTTGCTCTTTTTTGGTTTTTATTTTTTTGAATTTAAAAGCCTTCACGACACTGTTTGAACATTGTACTCCTTGTCCTAATCCGAATTAGAATGTAATTATTATGACGTAAACATAATCATATTGATGATGATAAGAACACCAAAAAGTCATAAACAGTTGGAGTGGAATGGAATTTGGCATGGGCATCATATATTTAAGCAATCATGCTCTTAATATTTTTTAATAAAAAATTTCCCTTACCATTTTTAAACGATAGGCCGGTGTTAATTGTTCATTAAATTATTTATATAAGTTCCATGTTTGGCCATAATTATGACAATCATATTGACCTATTTTGTATAGTTCGTAATATTACACTAACAATAAACTTAGTATAGACAACACGTAACATACAAAAAATAAATGTTAAAGAAGTGTTTCTTATCACACAAGAAGGTCGATTCACAGGAAACAACATATATTTATTATAAGCAGAAATATTTGTTAGAGACACAGCTAAGATAACATTAAATTTATAAAATTCCAATGCTTTTAAAAAGAAACTAAAGAAGTATTAGTTCTAATCATTTCTAATAAGAGCAATAATTTCAATAATTATCCTTGTGCACTTCATACATATGGAGCTTGAAATGAATTTGTCGATGGTCTTATCCGGTTAATATGTTAGAGAAAGGTAAAACCCTGTTCCTTTTGCGGAAAACAAAGTAGTAATTTCTCGTTATTGAAACATCGTGCTTTGTGGTCCTAATCCTAATTAATTAGAGGCTTGTTTTAATTAGTAGGTGGTACTAATTATTGAGGGTGATAAGAAGGAACATAGAAGAGAAAGAAATTAAGAATTGGTACTGCGTTAGGAATCGAGGAAGGGAAGTTGTGTGGGGAGAAGTCACAAAAACTTTATTTTAAAGATAGTTTGGAACAAATTATCTAAAAAAACAAGGTGGATTCCACAAGTAAGAAATTTCGCATATAAACACAAAAAATGAATAACCAAAAAAGCCGTAATTTATTAAAACAATGCAGAATAAACACGTAATTTATTAAAATTTATATATATATATATAAACATATATATAATGCAATCAGAATATGAACATCTTAACCATTTTCTTTTATTTTTTATTTTTTATTTTATTTCATTGCAATAAAAATATTATTTTTCATCTTATTCCTATTTTGCTATCTATTATCATTAGTGGATAAAAAATCAAAGAGATTTAGTGAAATTCAATTTTAAAAATAATAATGATGTGAGACTCTTTACAACTCTATGATTCATTTTTCAAAGATAATTGATGAGGATATATTTATTCACATTTAATCATTTTAATCATAGATTATTGGACTGTAATAATAAATAAATTCATTTTTTTAATTCAGATTCATATAATTAGGTTTATTTGGCCTTTATTATTATTTCTGTTAATTTTGTATTTTTAACCTAAGTAGCTTTTTTTGGATCGCGTTTTAGTGGAGCAAACACATTGTAGACCTAGTTTTCTTTTCTTTCTTATAATACTTTTATTTTTCCTCTACATGGAAGGTTAAACCTTTTTTGTTGATTCCTTTATAATTTCTCATTGAGCTATGAGGTTTTGGTTAATAAAAGTTTCATTCTTTAATTCTCTATAGCAATTGTTTTAATAATCTAATCTCCTGGAAAACTGGTTTTTGTGAGAGGTTGTACTTGAACGCATGATTGAAAGTCTTCCTTATCTTAAAATTTGGTTTCTTAGTTAGTTCGCATTGTTGTAATTAATTTCTTGGACGCTTGATTCAAGAGAGAGGAAATAAGCATTCTCATGGAGTATAGGCATGAAACAAAGTGGATATTGATTAAACTAGTAGACGCATGTTTTACATGTGAGTTTCAATTGAATTAGATTAGCGCATGTTCAATCTGGTTTAGCTTTGTTTGAAGATTAAGACAGAAATAATCGTTAGATAACTTGTGAGAAATTCAATGGTGGAATAACTTAGGAGTCAACTTGCATTCTTTACTGTTTTAAATCATCATTTATATTTTCCTGCTTAACAATCACAACCCCTTTTTATTTTTATTTTTATTGTTATTGTTATTGTTATTGTTAATCCTTATTGCTTGCAGACTGGACTCACTATTGAATTTTTTGGGAGACGACTTAGGGTCCTCAGACTACTTCTATACTATCATCTTTCTAGTATTAGACAAGTTTATGCTGGAATCACATTTAATTTGACTGCTAAACGACAACTATCAATAATGTTAATGTTAAAGCTTTTTCTAAAATACTTTTAAGCTACAAATATTAATATTAGGCAGTGTAAAATACATTGAAAAAAAATGGAAATAAGACTTATATTTTGTTTATAAGTCATAGGAATATATAAAAATAGTTATTCATTAAAAAAAATAGAGAAGAGTTATATGCTTCAATAATGAGTTATGTTGATTGAAGTATACATGCTGGTCAAAAACGAACTAGTTATAATTGTTTGGTAAATATTTTTTTTACTAATAATGATGAGGGACTTTCAAAAAATACATAAATATTAGGTTAGAAAATAGTTGCTAAAGGTCATCATCTATTATATAATAATGATATAATTTTTTAAGGTAACAAAAATATATAAAATATGTTTAATAAATTTCAAGATATACTAAATGCACCTAGTTTTTTTGGTAAACACTAAGATAAGTATGATTACATTAATAAGGTGTTACATGGTTTGTAAAGTTTGTGCATACCATAGGTTAAACTCTTATGATTTTTAAGACCCTAAACAACATACCTATAGAATAGCTTATTAGAATCTTGAATGTTTACGAGTTGGAGTTGTTGCAAGATAAAAACTCTCAAGAAAGATAAATCTTTAGGGTTAAAAGCCCACAACTCCAAGTATACATCCATCAAGACTCTCAAAGTAGAAGACTTGGAAGAAAGACTATCAAGATGTTTTCAAACGCATGAAAAATCGTCTCACCCAAAAAATGAAGTCTTGTAGTTCTTAAAGAAGATTTTGATCTCCGTACAACCTACTCTTAAATGTTGTGTACTCATTTTAGTGTTCCCAATACAACATTGGTAGTTGTTTAGGTAAAACTTGTTTTTTCACCCCAAAAAAGTATTCTACAACAAAACTGACAACAAGTCAAACAAACTTTGGAAAATCTCTAACATAAATGACAAAGCAAAAGTACTCAATCATAATAAATCCGGTTGTGATTCCTATAAATAGAAGCATGGTAATGCATAGAAGCTTGTTAAATCAATGAATGGAAATAGGATCCAAAAAATATGTAATTTGTGCATTATTTAGTTTCTAAGTAATTAAAGAAAATCATATGCTAGATGACATAAAATGTGAAAGCTATATTTTTAAATCTTTCACTATTAAAGTTTAGTCTTTTAATGTAAGGAGAGTTCATTTCATATTTTCTCTTTTGATAGTAAACCTCGTATTAAACAACTTTTATTTTTGAATAACTGGTCTAAAAAGACATTATGTAATTGATGCTCAATTTTATGAGAAAAATTAACAAACTACCAAGAAGAGTGATTATGTATTCTCTATTAACTAGATGATAATTAAAATACTTATAATAATTCATTAATTAGTGAAATCATTTACAACCAAAATATAAATTAATAGTGAACTAATATAATTTTTTTAACTATTCTTAATTATATTCAAAATATTTAGAGTATATAAAGTTATTTATGAAATCATTATACAACATGGTACTGTGCTTAATAAACCTTTTGTAAAAAAAAAATGTAATTTTAAACTTTATTTAAACCCTTATTTCTAAAGTTAATAATTTGTTTTATTCTTATCAACAATCATTCTCACTTATACGTTTATTTGCTTTAACTAAAAAAAATGTTTAAATTACATTGAAAAACAGTGTCTCATATTTTTTCCCCTATGCAAGGAAAGGATAAGAGAAAAATGGCATAAGCATCTGTCTCACGTGGAAAAGAAATTGTTTTGGGCGAAGGAGAGAAATGGCTTAGGCGTCGTTGTCGAGGCCCAACAATGGTACCAGAAAAGGGTTATGTGGTTGGTCGACGCGTATAATGTTCCAAAACGAAAACTACCTGTGTGCTTCCTTGGTTAACATGCGTGGTCCCTCACCCACATTTCCTTGCCCCTTTTTCTGCCTATGTCTACGTGACCTGGACCCCCACTTTGCCCCCTCTTACCCCTACACCACCCTGTTCAACCTTTTTCTCTCCCTTTTTCTTCAACCTATTTACCCATTCCATACTTTCCACTTTTCTCAATTAACAATGTCTTTCCCATTCTAAATTACATATATATTCCATTGCATGCTTCTTTCATGGATCATTTTTCTATATCTATGTCAACTTAATTTTATACTATTTTTTCTATATCTTTATTACAATTTAATTTATCAATTTTCAACTCTACAAAATAAGTCCCTTATGATTTTAGTTCTATTTGCACCCTCTACGGGCGAAGGAGGAGACTAGTTCCCATTTGTTCTTCAAGTGCAGATTTCCTTGGTTATTGTGGAACCATTGTTGTGTATGGCTGGGTGTGTAGGGTGTGTTTCATAATGTCCCTTTGTTAAATTTTTCCCAGTTTAGGTTTAGCAGTGTGCCGACTTCGGTGGATGAGGTTTGGGGAGGGATTTGGATTGCAGTAGTTAATGAGGTCTGGAGGCATAGAAATAGGGTTATCTTTAAAGGGGGAGTAATAGATGTAATGGAGGCTTTCGCTTTGGTCCATCTAAAGATTTGGTCTTGGGTTTCATCCAAGTCACAGTCTGCGTTTTTTCCTTTTCTGATGTTTAGATCCGGTGGTTTGTATTAGGATGATCTTATGAGATGTTTGCTTAGTATGTCAGGTGTCTTTCTCTGATTAAGTTAGGAGTGTCTTGTATAGTCATACTTGGGTGTCTGTTTACTGAGTGTGATTAAGGTTGTCATTTTGTATAAGGATTGAACCACCCTTAAAGTGGATCATATTTATTTATTTATTATTGCCGATAAAAAAAATAAAGTCTGAATTAGTAAAATAGAAAATTCAAACAATTTCTATCAAGATTTTTAAATGAAATAAAATTTGTTAATTTAAAAGAATTGAATATATATTTATATATCTGTCTAAGGATTGTGAAAGAACTTAACTCGGTTGGTTAAGTAAGCGATGAGTTATTATAAATTTTTGACACATGTTTAAGTCATGTAAAACATTTTTAAAAAGCATGTAGAAGAATTTGGAAATTTTCACTAGAAGGGAAAGTGGCTTTATCTTGCGTGTGCCACTATGCATCATGACTTGTCAATTCTTTTGTTACTCGTTTCAGTCAACATGTTGTTTGAAAGCCGAACCTAAAATCCCGCTACTGTGTTATCACCAAGTTGTCGTCCAATTCTACCATTCACAGTTCCTATCCTATACTATCCCTATGCAAAATTGAATTGCTTACTGTTAATATTCTGCTGTAAATTAATATTTAAAATAGAAAATTATTATATCTCTAAAGAATTAATGCTAGAAGAGACATTTTCGTCGTTGTTAATCGAAGTCTAATGTTTATTTATCGTGTCTTTTTTTACCTACATTTGATTTAACAATTGTAACTATCCCAAATAAAGGGAAAATACATTCTCGGTCCATTATTTGTAACTGAGTACTTAATATCATTTATTGAGAATTAAGACTCTTTACATAGCTGCAAACTAATAGCTTTAACAGTTCCCTTTTAATGTTTAACAACAGTCTGGTCATTAATGATCTATATAAAAAATAATTTTTGGAGAGTAATTACGCTTTATTCATATTTGAGTATTCTTATTAATTTAATTCTTAAATAGTCTTTTACTGGTAGATATTTTTTTCTCCATCTCAAAAAAATTCTAATCCATTTTTTATAAAAACAACAATGACTATAAAAAAAGACAAAAGTATTTTTTATATAACATATTTCCTCTTTTAATTATAAGCTCGTACGAAAAATATTATCTTTTGACTCAAGAAAAAGAAAAAAAGAAACCATCAAATTCATCCCGTACCAAAAAAATCGTACTTCTTATGTATGGAAACTACATTACCGTCCATTGAAAATTAATATTCCAATGAAACCGAGCAATGAATATTTAAATAGAAATTTTAAATTATCACAAAACAACAATAATAATAATAATAAACAAACAAATAAATAAAAAAAACAAAAAACCTTCTTTTATCGCATGAGTTTGATATAATTTCTATATTTTTATTTTGTTTTTATTTTATATTATTTTTTATTTGATGACATAAAAACCTGTATTTCCTCAACTAAAAACTAGTCTCTAGATTTCTTAAACATTTATGCATGTTATGGTATGGACGGCACACGGCAGCAGGTACATAATATAATCTTTTTACTTTATTTTTAAATTAAAATATAAAAAATAGTCTTTATCTCACAACGTGGGTCCCATGTAGATGACATGGCATGGTTCAGCGTGTAGACACACGCACAGCTCCGTCTCAGTTCCTCTATATAAACTCTGAAACGTCCACTTGTCTCTCTCACTGCACCACCACTTCTCTATCTCTTCTTTCTTCAAAGAATAACTCAAATTCTTATTTCGATCAACCACACTTTCGTTTCTTCTCTAGTTTAATCCTCAATTTTTTAATTGGTTAGCTTCTTCTTCCATCTATGGCTGTTGATTCTGCGATGTCGTCCCCATTGGGTCCACCGGCGTGTGACAAGGACGCGAAGGCGCTGCGGTTCATTGAGGAAATGACCCGAAACGCCGACGCCGTCCAAGAGAGGGTGCTGGCGGAGATTCTCACGCGCAACGCCCACACAGAGTACCTTAAACGCTTCGAACTCGGTGCCGCCGCCGACCGTCAAACCTTCAAGTCTAAGATTCCCGTTATCTCTTACGAGGATGTCCAGCCCGAGATTCAACGCATCGCTAATGGCGACCGCTCCCCTATCTTGTCCGCTCATCCCATCTCCGAATTTCTCACCAGGTCCTTTTCGTTTACATAATTTCAATTATCACAAATTATTCTAAATATTATCAATTTTACTATATCTTGCACATCACTTCTAGTTCCTAAGAAAAATACATTTTTTATATATAAATCAATTTTAATTTATTTTAATCAATCATTATTTTAAAGAAAGTTAGAGAATTAAGGAAATAAATCAAATTTTATTGTAGTTATTTTATTTTTAAATTTGAGTAAATTAAACTTCTTATTATTTATAAATGGAAACGCATAGTTTATGGTTTACGATAACAGAACAATAATTTTGTGTTCGTTTAAATTATTATTTATTTTTTAAGATTGGGAACTGAAACCAATTTGGGATTTGTGTCTGGGGAATCTGAATCTGCAGTTCTGGTACTTCAGCTGGAGAAAGAAAATTGATGCCAACAATTAAGGAAGAGTTGGATCGTCGCCAACTTCTATACAGCCTCCTAATGCCAGTTATGAACCTGTAAGTTTCATCACCAAATAATTGAGCTCAAATACTCTCAATTTCTTAGGAAAAATGGAGTCCATTTCGGTGCATATCCATCAAACACGTGGCCTAAAATTATTCCAACGGCTGAGATTTCTTTCACTCGCCTATATACACTAACCAATATAGTATTGCAGATCCTCTCTTTCAATGTGTTGTAAGCAGTGACAGAAGTATATTGGGGTCCCGGGACTTTATACAATTAATTACATTAGTAAATTCCAAAACATTACAAGAAAATATATTTAAGCACAAGATATTCTATTTTTTTAATTACTAATTATAAATATCAATCACCAATTTTACATATTGTAAAAAAATTCTTATTTTTTACAAGTAAATATTCGTAGTTAGTTATGCATGATAACCATATTTTTTTTCTCAATTCTTACTAATTATGTTTTACTCACTAAAAAAATTGTTTTCAAAATTGTATCATGACAACTGTTATGCATTTAATAGAGATCTTAACAAGTCCATATTTTTCTTCTTCAAAATTTACATTGCAACTTGTTTGGATTCATCCACTTAAGGAAACAAATGTGATTATTTATAAATTATAAATTATCAAGAATGGATGATTGAATAAAAATAATTGACGTTCAAATATTTTTTCTGAAAAGGATAAACAGTTATCTTTTCAGAAAGATTGTAAAAGAAAAAAATAGCTATGTACAATAATAAAAGAATATGATATTTTTACAATAACATATCATATAAATGAAATAAAATAGTATTTTCTAATTCTGATAATTTTATTATTGTTCTTTTAATGATTAACATATATATATATATATATATATATCGGGATCCAACCTACATGGTGCCTTTACAAATTGGCTAACGATGATACTGTACATAGGTGAAAGAAAGAAATACAGACAAAAAAAAGTCCCAGCCGTTTTTTAAGTCACGTGTTTGGTGGAAGTGGAAACAATAAAAATAGTACTATACTCTTTGCTTTCTGATTCTCCTCTGTGTCTAATTAATGTCTTTCGTCTTTACTTGCCAAGCATCAATTGGGGAAAAATGAATTTATATGCTTAATATTAAAAAATGATTTCAGAACTTATTAGTTATTTATTTTGTCCTGATCCTAGTATTTATTTATTATTTTTTAATGGAACAGTTATGTGCCGGGTTTAGACAAGGGAAAGGGCCTATACTTTTTATTCGTGAAGTCCGAAACAAGGACACCGGGTGGGTTACTGGCCCGTCCGGTTCTCACAAGCTACTACAAAAGCGACCATTTCAAGACCCGACCTTACGACCCGTATAATGTGTACACAAGTCCAAATGAAGCAATTCTCTGCCCCGACTCATTCCAAAGCATGTACACGCAAATGCTCTGTGGCCTCATTGAACGCAACCACGTCCTCCGCCTTGGCGCCGTCTTTGCCTCCGGCCTCCTTCGCGCCATCCGATTCCTCCAACTCCACTGGCCCCGACTCGTCCACGATATCCGATCTGGAACCCTAACTTCCCAAATCACCGACCCTGCAATTAGGGAATACATGGACAATAATGTGATAAAACCCGACCCGAAATTGGCCCAGTTTTTGACAGAAGAATGCTCCAAGGAGAAGTGGGAAGGGATCATCACAAGAATTTGGCCCAACACAAAATACTTGGACGTCATCGTAACGGGAGCCATGGCCCAATACATTCCCACGCTTAACTATTACAGCGGAGGATTGCCCCTTGCATGCACCATGTACGCTTCCTCGGAGTGCTACTTCGGGTTAAACCTAAATCCAATGTGCAAGCCCTCTAAGGTCTCCTACACCATCATGCCAAACATGGCGTATTTTGAATTCCTTCTCCACGATCCTATTTCTGGCTCTACCAGTTCAAAACTGGTGGATTTGGTCGATGTGGAGGTAGGAAAGGAGTACGAGTTGGTAATCACCACCTATGCGGGACTCTACCGGTATCGTGTGGGGGACATCCTCCGAGTCACCGGATTCCACAACTCGGCGCCGCAATTCCACTTCGTGCGGCGGAAAAACGTGTTGCTGAGCATTGACTCGGACAAAACGGACGAGTCGGAGTTGCAGAATGGGATTGAGAATGCCTCGAGGCTCTTGGCTGAGTTCAATACGAGTGTGGTGGAATACACGAGTTATGCTGACACAACGACGATTCCGGGTCACTATGTTATTTACTGGGAGTTATTGAGCAAGGACTCGGCGAACTCACCGAGTCACGAGGTGTTGAATCGGTGCTGTTTGGAGATGGAGGAGGCGCTGAACTCCGTGTACAGGCAGTGTCGTGTTGCGGATCATTCCATTGGGCCATTGGAAATACGCGTTGTGAAGAATGGAACCTTTGAGGAGCTTATGGATTATGCAATATCAAGAGGTGCTTCAATAAATCAATACAAGGTACCTAGGTGCGTGAATTTCACACCCATAGTGGAGTTATTGGACTCTAGGGTTGTGTCAGTGCATTTTAGCCAAGAATTGCCACATTGGACCCCTGAAAGGAGAAGGTGAAGTTCTTGGTATGTGGCCTTCTTGAGCTTGAGTCAAACATAGAGGTAGATTTTGTTGTTTTTCTCTTTTTGGATTAATGTATAGGACTTGCGATTACTACAAAAGGGGAGATGTTGAGTTAGGATATCTTTTTAGGATATGTATTTCGATTCGATTAACTTGTGGAAAAGATGTAACCCTTTTTTTTTTCTTTTAGAAAAGTTGCATAATGAATGTATTGGTGTTTTCATGAGTGAAGGAATGTAATAGAGTATAAAACATTTCTTTTTGTCAACTAAAATTGTTCAATTTATTTATTTATGTCATTATTAAATTTATTTAGATTCCTTGTAATTAATCGCAAGATTGTAAATTAAGATAAAATATGTAAATAATAATAAAATAGTTATCTTTGTAGTTAATTATGATTAATGTGATATTAAAGATTTTGGTTCATCAAATATTACTTCATCTTTTAAAGCTTAAAATACTAATAAAAAATGTACTTAGGAAGGTAGACAAACTAATTTAATCTTCTTTTTTTGGATTTCGAGTTTTCTCATTTTAAGAAAATTTATACACAATATAATTGAAGCTTTTGACACGAGTTATTAGTAGGATTTTTGAAAAAAAAAAGTCAAAAATATTTTTATCAAAAGAAGCATATGGACATGTGGCACAAAACAAAACCAGGCGCGTGACTGCTTGTATTAAAGTAACGCGGCCATGCTTCATTTTTATGTGAAGTTGTGTTTTTTCATTCTACAATCACAACAAAAGTATAAAAACACTCCTTTTTCTCATTTACTGATAATGAAAGCACAAAAACTAAAGAAGGCAAAGTGTGCAAACCTCTTTTATCAGTAAACTCTTTTGCTTCTCTTCATGGTTATAAAATCGAGATTTGAATGGTGAATTGTTAGATTTTTTTAATCGTGAATCGAATTTTATTATAAATAGTAACATACATAATAAATAAAATATGATATATTTTTAAATAAAAAAAATAACATGAATAAAATTGATTTTAAAATAACATAAACAGTTTTTATTTTAAAATACATTTTTTAAATAAATATAAACTTAAATATTTTTTATATAAAAAAAATAAAATTAGTTTTTTGAAAATAAATAATCCTATAGAGAAATTTTAAGAGTGGTTCAACTTTTCTACAAGGTGGTTCGGCTTTTTTAAAAGGTGGTTTAGTCTTTTAAAAAATGGTTCAGCTTTTTAGGTGTGGCTAAATTTTTCTTCACAGATTATAAAATTTAAAATTGTGATTCCTTCTCATAACAAAGTAACTTTATTAAAAAAATATTCTCCCACAGATCTTCTTCTTGTTCGTGACCCTTCTTCTCCGATGACTGAACTCTCTCTTCGATGACTGAACTTTTTTTTCTGTGTTCCTCACTTTTCTTCTTCTATGTGTTCTCCATTGTTCTTCTCTTCACTTGCTCCACCGGTAAATTTATATTTTCTATTTATTTATTCTATTCTCTTCTCTTCTTTTCTCCATTGTAGTTCTTGACTTGAATCATGATCTTTTCTCTCATTTTTTGGGATTTTTTCCAGAAATTGATTGAGTCGGAAATAACGAAACAAAATTACAAATCCCACGATTCACTTAGTTCGTGTCACGATTCAAACCCTAAACGATTCATTTTTTGATTTGAATTGGCAAAGCAATATTTTTTATTTGAATCTTACTATTCATACAATTCTAACTACCATGCTTCTCTTATACCGCACATTTTATATGATTTTAGCAAAATATGGAATGGTGAAGTATTTGCGCCGTAGCACATAAAGAGCAGTCATCAAAGAAGGCAAATGTTTTGAAATTAGAAATTTTTGAATTTGAAATCTGATGAAGTTTGGAGCCATTTTCACAGTATTTATCTGTGCAGAAGGCTCTTTCTACATTATAGGATTCTGAAGTACAAGATAAAACAAGAAGCAAAACAGTTTCGATGGTGGATGGCTTTAAGAGAGAAATGAGTGAAATGATGAAGGTAGAATACAAAAGTTTTTATTCTTTATTTTTGGTTCGATTTGCTTATTTTTGTTCCATTTTTATTTGATGAGCATTTCTTCTCTCATTTTGTGCATATGGAAAATACAAGAAACGAATAGGAAATAAAGAAGAACTAGAAAAGGCAAACGAGTGTGATGAAAATTTTGGAGCAGTTTCGGGTTGCATTCTAGATTTTATTTTTATGTTTTTGTTTTGTAGATACTATTTGTTATTTATCTTAATTATTGAATTCTTCATATTTAGGTTTGAGGGAAAAACTTCATCTTTTTTGGAAAGGTTAGAAGTAGAGGATAAAACAAGAATTCTTTATTTTTGGTTCGATTTGTTTTTTTTTTCTTCCATTTATATTTGATGAACATTTCTTCTCTCATTTATTACAGATGAAAAATACAAGGAAGAAGAATAAAGTACTAGAACTAGAGGAAGAAACTAAAAAGTTGTCTGGTCAACAAAACTTTTAACAGCGTATTCATGGTGGACAAATACAATAATTTGGTTTTATCCATTCTTTTATTATTCTAATTTGTTACATTCTTTTCTATTCACTATGTTCACTGGTTTTAAACTCCATTTCTGTATTTTACTCTTTTAACTATGATTTTTGGTTGCATTTCTTATTTTGATTTGTTACACTCTTTTCCTAATACCTACTTTAAAACATTTCTTATGCATTTTATCAGTTTTAATTATCAGGTTTATTGTTTAAGTTTTCCCGCTTTGATAATCGATGCAAAATACATTTGCGTATGAGGTAAATTGTTTTTCATTTTCCATGTTTAGTGCTTTTTGAATTCCGTTAGACATTTCTCATAAATGCTTTGCCTTTGTCATTCCTATACCCCAACTAAAGTCTTTTTAGCTCTTTATTTGGTATCTCTATGAAGATATCTTGGATATATGCCACATCATGTAATGATGACATTAACAGATATTTGATCAATTTTATTCTTTAATGCATTGTATAAGTGGCGCTAATCCATCGGTTTCTTTGATAGTTGAGTCACGTTAAATTTGCGTGGAGGTAATTGACTCTTCATTTTAAACGTGTTCAATACATTTATTATGATTGACTACTTTTTGTCATTTCACACAATTCTTCTGAATTCATCGTTCCCATACCCAAACAAATTATTTTGAGCTCTTCATTTCGTAATATATATTAATTAATAAATTGAATTAAGTTATGTTATGTTTTTTAAGTTATTATTTTTGAAATGTGGTAACTGAAATGACAACTCTTTTGACAATGGATTACTGAAATGTGTCAACTAAAAGTATGTTATAAATATAATTGTTTAGACAATTTATTTTTTATTCACACTCATTCTCTAATCCTTTGTTTTGTTTCCCTTTTTTTTATTTCTTATTCCTTTCTTCACTACTTTCCTTATCAACAAAATCATGGCAAATTCTGCGAACATGGAATTATCATGGCAAGGTGGATGTTGGAAGACATAATTTATTAGAATATTGCAAGAGGGAAGACTAATTGACAAACATCTTTATGCATCCAAAAAAAACTTAGAGTCAATAGCAAGTGCTACAAGGAGTGTTGGGAATCCGAAACAATATCTAAATATAGTTTATTACAATTTATTATAACATTATTAGAATTCCTACTTTTACGGGTTTTAATTAAGTATGGGTGATTATGAAATTCATAAGTAGTTTTATTTTTTATTTGTTTTCAGATTAATTTGTGAAATTCCTGGATGTAAAGATTGTCAATATCAATAAAAGTGTGTGAAGATTTTTCAGTCTTAAAATATTTAAGTTCTTGCACGATACTATGCACATCAATACCTAATTAGTCATGATAATTAGATTGCAATTTAATTTATAAACATCATCTAATTATTCCTTGATTATTAAATTGATTGATTATAATCAAATCATAAATTACATATCGAGGTACATGCCCTTAATACAATTTCTCTCAATAATTATCTCTTCAAACATGAAAAATCAACTAGATCAAAACTTTTGATTAATAGGACAATAGGTGAACATGACAACTATAAACATTGTTTAGAAAATAAATGGGTGAGAATAATGATGGGAAGACATCATTGCTTAATCTCACTCAACAAATATGTCAAGGAAAGAAATAACCCTTTTTTTTTTTGCAGAATAGTTCAAGGTAAAATTTGATTACGGGTGCAACTCCAATATTGAAATTGAAAAGACAAACGAAAACAAACTTAATTCCATAAATCTAAAATGTAGTGGGACCACGTTTTATTGAGATGACATAAGTTGAGCAGGTAAAACTTGAACTTATGGACTTTTATGACCATTGCAAATTTTCTTTGTTTCATTTAGAATATATTTGAAAAATATAGAAATATAATCTTCAAGATTTAAATTTTTTGAACACATAAACTGATACAAACCATCTCGACAAACAAATGATTAAGGACACAACAAACACTTCACAATTAAGTCAGTCATCTCAGCATCCAAGACAAGGCCCCATCAAACTTCAGAAGAACCTCAGCAGAAGAAGAGCTGGACATAGGTCAGAGCATCAAATGTTCTTTCTTATGGTCTTTCTAAAAGACAAGTTTATGTAAATAAATTTGGCTCACTTTGGGGGTCCAAATAGAAGAATAAGCTCAAGTAGGGTGTGCTTAGTAAATTAGGATTCTGTCAAGGCCACCTTTCATGATATGTGCACCTAGGTTTAGAGTTTCTTTGACCTACCTTCTAGAAGGTTTCTCACAAATGACACCCCTACCCCTTTCACTCTTGCTCCCCAAGTCACTCTCTCCTATATAAAGGGTGTCTTGCCTCATGTATTTTTACACTTGAATTTGAATATAGAAGAGAAAATTTGCTTGAGTGATTAGTGAGTTTTGTCTCCTAATTTTTTTTGGGTCTTATCTTGGGTGTAGTGCACCTTAAGTGGCGGCTCCTCATCACTCATCTTGGAGTCTTCCACCATTCCAAGTGGCGTGACCACCCCTCCATCATCCATAAGCTTTTCTTACTCTTTCTCTTTTCCTTCTTTATTTGCGCCGTTATTCCTTTCCATTTCATGTTCTTTATTGTTCCTCTCCATTCAATCATCTTTATCATTTCTACCTTTTATTGTCTTCAAATTCTGCACCTCATCATCATCACCATATAATTGTGTTTTCTTTTTGTCCTCTAGCAGTGAACCTTTACACTTACTTAACCACTTGGAATTCTTTGGGTTTTTTACCATATTCTGCTTAAAATAAAATAAAAAACCATAAACAAAGTGCAACCCATAAAAATGTACAATTCTAAAATCAATTCACATCATAAACTCAACCTAACATTCATATAAAAGTAATTGTAATGATTTAATTGATTGTATATTTTTCAGAAAAAAATATGTGTAAATTTGTATAATTTATACATTTTTTTTTCAACATTATTTTAAAATAATAAATAAATTTTACAAAATTAGAAAGTTAAATTTAAACTTAATTTATGAAACAAAACATTCTTTTTGAAATACACATATATAAAGATTATTTCTATAAAATAAAATAAGAAAATTTAAATTTACTTTACCATAAATATTTTTTCGATTTTTTTAAAAGTTAATTAATTATAAAAATTACTTAAATCACCGACTTTAATTTTTAAAAACAATGTCTAAAAATAATTTTTAAAAATAATTATACATTTCTAACTAGTTATTACAAATTATTTAATCACCACAGTTAAACGAAATATTATGAATACATACTTTTTCAAAACACCTTTATATTATGAATACATACTTTTTCAAAACACCTTCAATCAAATTGATATTGTATCCAAAGACTAAAAGAATTAAATGTGTGTGGTTTATGGAATACTTCATTCGTCATTATTTTATGTTTATCATTTAAATTCATTTTTTTCTAAACAAATTTATTCAAATAAATATTGCAAATATTTCTCAATCTTCTTTTTAACCAAAATGAATTTCAATAAATTGAAGATCTCATGTACTCATTTTTAGTATCTCTGATAGTTGTCGTTTTGCTGTCAAATTAATATGATTCTAGCGTACACTTGTCTAACACTAGAGAGATGATAGTATAATTGTGGACAAATGTTCCCAAGTCGTCTCCCAACGAATCCAATAGTAAAATCAGTTGATCAGGGTTTAAAATCTATCTGCAAGCAATAAAAG
>Ga0123342_1003671_pt1 | contig 24383 bp, 14 predicted proteins | sample Turbeawhitnodule_FD_89960 | JGI IMG/M metagenome (GOLD analysis project Ga0123342, IMG submission 89960) | Root nodule microbial communities of legume samples collected from Mexico - Turtle bean Mexico white nodule | ecosystem: Host-associated > Plants > Roots > Nodule | place: Mexico: Nepantla... | reverse complement strand
TTTATCTTAATGTTTAATTTTTTGATGTTTGACTATGTTTGAAAAGGAAGAAATTTTTTTTTGGATTTGATAGTAACAAATATATAGGTTTAATTTGACAATTTTTTAAGAACAAAATGTAAACAAAAAAAATATTTAATTTTTTAAAAAAACGCGGTTGGCCCGCAAACCCGCGGGCCAGCTCTTATGCGGGGCGGGTCGGGAATTCTAACCCGCAATAACTTTGCGGGGCGGGCCAACCCGCCCCACTTTTTTGCGGGCCAAGTGCGGGGCGGGCCGACCCGCTTTGCCACCCCTAGTTTCCTCCTCTCTCAGAGGTCACTGCGATCCTGCAAAACAACTTCTTTTCTTCTATGAATTTGAGTCTTCCCTCTCCATCTATAAATAGGAGTCTTAAGCCTGCTCCAAAGACACACACTTTGCCTTTCACATTCTCTCTTTTCTACTCTCTACAAAATGCACTTTTATTTTTGTTCTTCTCTTTTCTTATATTTCCGTTGTCTTGAGCTCTTTTATTCTTAGGAGTTTAGAATTTACTTGCTAGTTCTGTGATCCTCGATTTTATTCAAGAAGTTTCAATTTTATCTTGAGCGACTTGAGCAATACACTGTGAATAAGTTCTTACGGACAATAATCATCCACGCCTCAAAGAAATCATCTTGCTTGTGTTTTCAGCTTTATTTACTACAATTTACAAGGGTAGATTTAATACTTGTCGAAGAACCAACTATAGGACCATATTCTACAACTCCAAAGCACTTTCCAGTGTTATCATAGCCAATTCTATGTAGAATCTGTTCCTACTTAAGAATTTGTATTTATCAATACCCACTACTGGTTTTTTTTTTCTGAGGAGAAATCTCAATTCAAACTATGTATGATCTAGAGTTTCTACATACATCTGTTCTGCACATGCGGCGTGCAAAAATGATTTCAAATCTACAATTATTTGTTTCCGTATCACATCACTTAAATTCTCTCTACTTGTCTCCTAAGATACCAGAATCTGGTACACGTCCATTAAGCATATCCTATATTCAGTGGCAGAAATTAAATGGCATAGTACTCAAGAATTTATTGACCAATCAAAATTCTGGTGAGAGATATGAACTGGTCCACTATCTCCCAAGAGATGTGTCACAAGACCGGCTTTATTTGGATCCAAGTAATTAAGTATCCACTTTAATATTTCTTTCTCTGGTCCAAAATCTCCACTGAACCTGCCAAAGTGTAAGACAGAGTCATAAGAAGGGAGCTATAAATTTATAATGAAGTCAGAACTAATACGATGGAAAAGTTCTGACTGCTTATTTACCATTTGAAAATCCGAGTTAGATAAACAGTTCTCTTCTCCAGGTCCACTTCAATTCCATCATTCTCAAAGAACTCTCTCACAGCACCTCTTAACTCGTCTACAACTCTATGAGGTGAGAAGAATCTAACTTTTGGGCTGGATTTTGCACCATTACAAAGTCCAAAGTGCAATAACGGATTCAACTTGACCAGAGCAACCTGCAATTTGTCAGGAACAGGTTAAGTATATTCATATTCATAGCCAATCATAGTAACTATAAATGGTAGGAAGTACTTGTTAACATAGGGTATAGAAATTTAATGTTACGATAAAAGGACGAATAAAACTAATTCAGAAAATTTAAGATTGCATTTCAGGGTAAAAAACTTCCTGAAAAATAAAACACTCATGTTGTTAAAATGCCATCGTAAACTGAAAAGAAAAAAGTTATTTTACCTCTAACCGCTTGTCTCCTGTGGTAAAGGGCTTTACTAAGGAATACGGTGACCTACGATTGCATCTGAGGATACCATTTTTAATACTGTTAAGAGAATAATGATGCCCTCCAACCAGATACTGGAAATCACTGAAGAAGGATCTCCTATCAATCACACCTTCTGGACACCCTACGCTAATAACAGCATGGATGACCATAGCATTATATAAATTTAAGAAGAATGCAAGTTTCTCATTTTCTGATAGTTCCAAGAGATTCACTCGCTGCAGATCCTGAGTCATATTTACATACCTGCAGTTAGAAGGAAAAAAATAAACTTGATAAACAATATGGGACCGCTGCAAAACAAACAATACGCATTGCAGACTTCACAGTCGACGAAATCACGAAATTATAAACGATTAATAAGTGAGCATATTTGCAGAACATTTGCTTTCACCATATGCAATAGAATAACAAAACAATAAAATAGAAGAACTCTACATGAAGTGTTAGCATACCTACGAAATTCTTCGCTTTTGCTAATGGCCTCATAATCAACATGTTGCCTGTCATCAGAAGCATAAGACTCAAGAATGGCAGACATAATCTTGGCAAGCCTAGTGCATATTGCAGCTGCAGTCTTTGGTTCGCTATCATTTGTGGTACCACGAAAATTAAAACACCTGGGGATAAAAGGTTCATGCTCAAGGAAACGATATAAGTGATTTCCCTCCTCAAAATCTTTTTCCCTGCAGAATAAAGTTACCAGTGCCAGTAAGAAAATTATCAAAAGATTATGATTTATTGAAATGAGTCGAGGCTTATTAGGCGCAGAAGCTCTTTTCTTACCCGAAAACATGATGGATGAAGTGCTTCGTGGATAATTGCTGTCCGATTTCAACGGCCTAGATATTATTTTGGAATACAAACATTTTAATTTCAGGTGTTGGGAAACAAATCATACACAATAGGGATAAAAGTTGGGAAGACACTACAAACAAAGTACGTCAAAGAGAATAGAATGAAAATACACGAATTTAAGATACTTTGACATTTCTTGTCTATGTTCATGAAAACACCTTAGCAAATATTCATTATCTTGGTTAAAAGATTGTTTTATTGAGAAAATTTAAAAAACCTTTCTATCACCCCACAGACCTGAGTTCTTTAGCTACAAGGAATAGTAACATTTGTTTTGTTCAATAAAATTCATATAAGATTATCCAACACAAATCTTTTTTTGCTTAGGTACATGACTTCCCTCAATTACTTGAGGTAACTCTTTTCTTCGCTAGCACCGCCTGTATTTACTGCGGTGTGAATAATTTCTAAATGATTTCATGAATAAACACTAGTAAACTATTTCTTACATTTCTAAAATTCACTGCATTTAAAATGTACATGCGAATTTACACCACACTTCCCTTATTAATTTATTATAAACAAAAAAATCCACACATTAGATGTTCTAATAACTTTTTTAATACATTATGCTGAAAATTTGTAATCAATATTTGAAGGACGGCAGATCACGAGTTACCGAAACAGAAGTCCGGAGAACTATTTTGAAAGTGGGACATAAAATATCATATTCAGAGAGTAAAATTAATAGAATTGACAAACCACAGTGGCGTGTCAATCCTGCACCACAAAATAATAAAAACTAAAAACTGCGATAATATCTCTCGTTTGTGGTTGAATTTTTCTAAGTGTTGCGCACGTAATTGCCTTTCAAGTAGGATAAATGATTGTCTAATTTTCCCACTACCACCTTGCGTTATCATTAGTTTAAATGCACTACTCCCAAATGAATTAAAAGCCGTTGAATATTTGTTTATTTATAATGGAAAAATCCATTAGAATTTTAGCCATTGACGCAACCCAAGTGGCTGCTCATCAAAATACCGTGCCGAACTAGCCAAGCATGACTTGGTATGAAACTAAAAATGAATATGTTGTTTTATTTACAAATGACACCGGTTAATATTATATTTAACGATTAAACGTCCCCTGAAATACCACAAACTAGCAGCGGAAAAAAAAATAAAAATTGAAGATGGGATAGAGAATTTCAAAACGAAAAATGTTACTTGACTCATTATCTACGATGAAAAGATTATTTCTGAAGAAGTTATGATATGGAATAATTCACATATCGATTCTGAAGAGACTCTTTCAAAATATGTAATGTGAGTTTGTTTGACTCTTCCATTAGATGTGATTGGCACTGGGCATGGGACCCCTGTTGTGTAACTAGGTTGACTTTACAAATTGTATAAGCTCATCCAATTTGAAACTTAAACCTTGTCACTTATTACCCTACCAAGGGGCCCCGTTAACAGTAGCATATTACATACCATATTACCAATTAATTTGAAGAGAAACAAAAAGTTTGACATTATAAAATGAATAAACATTTATACAGTCACATTAAAGAAAAAAAGAATTATGAGTTAACATTTTATCTATACAACTTATTGGACTACCCCCTCCCTCTTCTATTTAGCATAAAAGTTCGTGCTAGAGCCGTTTTGAACCTATGTCTCAATAAAGTATTATACATTTATACTTAGTTAGGCCTCATCATTTTGAAAACCAAATCATAACGTTCCAAATCACGAGCATTGTTATGATCGTACTCTCAGTGTGTGTCATTATTACGCCTTACGTTTCTTTGCCATATCCAAAAGCTTCTACCCCAAACACAATCGAAAGCCTCGTTCTTTAATAAGTGAAAAATTTAATGCCCACAATCTCCCTTCCTTATCTGCATATACCTCACTCGTTATATTTTTTTTAAGTATTAAAAAGTTTGATAGCTACTTTTTCAATTTCACTTTTTTTTAAAGAATTTCATACCGCAGTTATAATTATATAATTTTATTTATATATTAACCTACTAATAACATCAATATTACAAAAATACTAATTAACAATACAATAAAATATCACGTCGATAAGTATATTTATGCTGACGTGACGGTTTATTAGAATTTCACTTCAATATTTCTCTTAAACATATGAACGAAGTTATAATTAAAATGATATTTAAAATTATAATTAAGTCATTATTATTCTAATTTAGTTTAATAGAAAATATGTGTTTTTTATTAGATTTTTTATTGATTAAAGTTATCTATTACTTAAAGCTTCTTATAAAATATAAAATTGTGATAGAAAATCATTAAAACAAAATATGAGTTTCATCCAATTTTATGATTTTTTATATATTAAATTTTATGATGTCTAATTCATTATAAAAAAAGTGTTGGTAACAATTTTAGAACTTAATAAATGCGTCCATCTACCAATGATGTGTTGGTAACAATTCAATTAAAATAAAAAAATGGAAAAACATTCCTACCATACAGTCGTATACAATGACAATACCAATACCAATATAGCAATGAAAAATGAAAAAAATGGAAAAATACAAAAATACGTAGGCATACGGTGTACGAAGAAAAAACGTACCTCGCTACGCGCGCAGTGGAAGTGCTGAATCAGCGCGTCCACCAACTCGTTCCCTTCGAAGCAGTTCTTAACCATCTTCATCCTCCGCAACCGATCCTGAATCGGTAACCTCAGCCGCAGAACGCTAACCACTCCAACCATCTCGTCCGCGCGATCCTCCTCCGCGCAATCGAACCCGTACGCCGGTGGCCACGGCGCATTTCCATCAGCCGCCTTCCCGCCGATAATCTCCGCGACTCTCCGGTCGAACTCCCCGCTGTTCCGAAGTGAGTTCAACGCCACCAGTCCTCCAATCAGTTTTTCGTTGAAGAAAATCTGCGGCACCGAACCGGTCCCCGTCCTCTCCCGCAGCTCCCTATCCCTCTCGTTGAAAACGTCCACGTTTATCTCCACGAACCTCAGTCCTTTCTCCCTGAAGAACCTGCGTACCGCGGTGCAGTCTCGGCAATCGGACCGAGAGAAGAAGGTGATGCGTCCTCTCAACGACGCGTCTTCGTCCTCCTCCGGCTTGGCCGTCACCACAACCTTCACGCCGGAGAGGCTGAACTCCGTCACTTCGCGTTTCTCGTCATCCTCCTCCATGGACTGGCGGAGCGAGGAGACACGCTTCACGATCGCGGCGGAAAGGTCGGTGCTCCGCTGGCGGAGGAAGCTTCCGACGGAGAAGCTGGGCAGAGCGACTTCGTTTTGGTTTGATTGGAAATTCTGCGGCGGGACTGGCATGGGAAGGAGGGAGTGAGGGTGGACTAACGTTACTCGACTGTGACTGTGGACGTCGTCACCGCCACAACGGTTAGTCGTTTCAATTTTGTTGTTATTGTTGATAACTGGTTCGTAACAGTTAGCGTGATTTTGGGTTGAAGCCATAATTGGATTGTGTTGGTTATGGGGTTGTTGGGGGTTTGTTGGATTCTCGATTTCTGAGCCCATTAGGGAGAGAATCATAGAAGAAGGGTTATGAAAAGGGATGGGATTTTATGCAGTTTAGGATTTCAAAATAACAATAGATTAATAGGAGATTCATCTGTAAGAATGAGTTTAGAATACTAGGGTTAGATTCACTTCAACTTTGAACTTGTAAGCAAGAAAACTGAAATTAAAATTAATTAATTGACTAGTTGTTAAAAGTACAATTTTTTTTCTTACAAAAATTATTATATAAATTTGTACAAACTAAAATGAAAAAAAGTCAAATGTTTGGATGGTTATTATGCTAATTTTCTTAAATAAATTTTTTAGATTCAAATGATTTTGATATATTGTGTATGATTTTAATTTAATTAACTAAATTTGTATTCTACAAAATAAGTTTTTAACTTAAATTTAAAAAATATTAATTTGATTAGGGAGTATGGCCATTGCGAAGATGTACAAATTGATATAAAAGAATTCCTCACAGATTAAATAATAAAATATACTTTTATTCAATTGTTTTATTTATTAAAGATATTTATTGCTTTATAAGTATTTTAAATTATATATCTTTTAAAGGGAAGAGTTCTATTAATGGGCACTTTGAAATGTTGATTAAAGAATTAATGTATAGAATATATGTTTGAGTACTTCAAATTAAAAAAAATGGAGAATAAAGAATATTAATAATATTTAATTACAAAACCAATTATTTGTATTGTAACTAACGTCATAATTAGTATATATGTACTTTTTTTCCTTATAAATTTAACTTATGATTTTCAAATTGATAATTATTAGTACATTTTATTTTCTTTAATGCAATCTCTCATTTTAGATATCGGATGTTACTGATGCAATTTAATTTCATATATATATATATATATATATATTATATGAAGCAATATTTAATTTTTATGAAGCAAACATAAGGGGTTCGATTTGTTTTATTTTTATTTTAAATATAATATCAAATTCAAATAAGATTTAATGTTTGACTATTTTTAAAAAAAAAATTGTTTATACAGGACACTCTACATTATTTTCAATAACAAATTCACACGATAGAAAGTACTATTATTTGTTTTTTTAGTTGAATTAGTTCTTATTTTTTATTAGTTTTGTGGTTTAAAGTGATTTTATTTTATTTTAAACACCTTTAATGCAAATTAAATAATGAAAAAACTATTAAAATCACTATAAATATATATTAATAGCATTAAATGTTAGTCCCAAGTGAATGATTGGATAATATTGAATTTCTATTCATCTCTTTGAATTTTGCCGCTTACTCTTTTCATTAAATCTTATATGTCCTTATAAATACAGTTTACTTTTAATAAAACTTATTAGCATTTTTAACACGTGTATTTTAAAAAAGTGCCTATTATGGTAAATATTATGACTCTTTGAATATTATTATTGAGTAAGTACAATTTTCATTAAGTTCAAAGTGACATTATAAGTTATAACCCCGGTTACTTTTTCGTAGAGGTAGATTAAAAAAACTTATGGAACATATTTGTAATGGGTAAATTAAATGATAATACAAAAACTGAAAATTTATAAATTATATAGTATTTAATAGTGTAAAAAGAAATATTTTATATTAATAAGATGATTAAAAATAGAATCCATGTAAAGTTGACTGGGCTTGAAAGTGTGTAGAGTTGACAAGTTTGAAGAGTTAAATAGATTCAGACACAATCAAAGATCGACAACAGACACAAACCGTCTTAACCCCACCTAATGAACAAACTATACTAAATTATTCATGTCTAATATTAAAACATTCATTCAAGATGAGACTCGAGCTAAACCTCAAGATTCACGACATTTGACGTTAACTTCTTCATATATGTCATATTCATGCATTAGAGTGACTCACAATTATGTAATTTTTAGTTCACTTGGGTAACTCGATTGTAAGATTATGAATTTCAATTTTTTGATAAATTTTTATTATGGCTATTGGTTCTATATTACTCTGAAAAACTCCATAAATTTTTATTATTCATTCTATATTACTTCATATATTTTTATGAGTCTTACAAGGAGGATTTATACGGATGCAGATTTAAAAAACTCATCAACTACCCAGCTCCAATTAAAGATATTATGAAGGCCAATTCTTTTCTTAAAATCGGACCCACCCATTTTATCCTAATAATATTCATCATATTATATATATAGAGAGAGAATAATGTTTGTGCATGAGATAGACAGGGCCGTAAGAGGTCCATATTGGGAGAAAGAAAGATGTATTGGGCTTTTGCATCCTATATCCTCATAATTGACTGCAGACTCTTTCTTCTATGTATTGGGCTTTTGCATCCTATATCCTCATAATTGACTGCAGACTCTTTTTTCCTACACCTCCATACCTTATTGTGCCACCCCATATTAAATATGAAAATATTATTTTGTCCTTTTTTTTCCACCTCTTGGATTTGAAATAATAAGCCTATGGATTATGTAATCCAAAATATATTCAGATTACATAATCCAGAAGTCAATCTCATATTTAGAAAAGACTTCCAGATTATGTAATCCAGAAGCTAATCACACATCTGAAAAAAAAAAAAGCTTTCAGATCACATAATCCGAAAGCTAATCTTATGTATAGAAAATACTTTCGGATTATGTAATCCAGAAGCTAATCACAAAAGGCTTCTGGATTACATAATCTGGAAGCTAATTCTAGATTTAGAAAAAGACTTCCGGATTATGTAATCTGGAATATTAAAAAGGATATTTTTAGAATACAAAAACTTATGAAAGTGGCACAAGAAAGTATGGACGTGCAGTAAGAATCAGCCTTGACTGCATTCACCATAAAATTTTAAAATACCCGCTTTACCTTTTGGCATTTTATTTGAAAGCTTCTCATCCTTTTTTGACAGTTTTCTTTTGCTTCCGATTTTCTTCATTGAGGTTAAAAGCTGAAGTATTCCCACGAACTTTGGTGGTGGTGATTTGAAGTTGGCTAACTTGGGGTACACGAAGAAGGTATGGATAAATAGTTTAATTTTGTCTGGTTTTGTTTTAATGGGCGTATAACTGTCTTCCAAATTATGAATTCTATAAAAGAGACTTTCCGAAAACATATTTTGGAACACAGTTATTATTTTCTAAAAGGTATTTTTTAAAATTTTAGAAAGCACATTTGGAAACACTAATATACCTATTCTAGAATGAGGAATTTAGAAATTTTCTGGAACGACAATTTTGGAAGCCAATTGTCAGAGGTTATTTCAGGAAGTATTTCATTTACGTTTCAGAACTACAAAAAAATGTGTATGAAGTGACGGTTTTAATATGACGATTACAAGTATCTGTATAATACGACATTTTAGTAATCGTCACAATTATCTTATAAAACGTGTCATTTTGAATTGACACAATTCTCCTTCGAAATAAACACTTCGTGTTTTCCTTCCCTCCATGCACCATTCCTCATTATTTCCAATTTTTTTTTAAACCTCCTTTTGACTCTTGGAAACCGAATACAATTAATTAATTCTTCACAAACCCTTCCATTGGATTTTGAAATCAAACGTAACTCTTCTCTCTCTCTATCTGCAAACTCTTCACAAACCCTCTCCTAACGTTCACGAAACCCTACCACGAAACACTCTTGCCTTCACTCACTCTAGCGCGGCCTAAACATAACCCTCACTCTCCCGCCCTTCACTTTCCGCCATCACCGCCTCCTCGCAAGGATTTCAAACTTCTGTCCGCCATCGTTTGTTCAAGTTTGTGCTCTATAACCTTGTCTTCGAAATCTATTGCTGGATTGCCTTTGTCGTGGGAAATCTACTGTGGTTCTTAATTTGTGAAATCTATTGTGAATGGTTTTGCTGCGAAGAATAGAGATGTCCTTTAAATTTAACTTGTGGTTTATCCTTCACTTGCCAAAAGAATAGTCAGTTTGTGATCTAATGCTCAGTTTTGATATGCTTGAGTGTTGGTGCTATTGTCTGAACCATGTGAATCGTGAGTTGCAATTCATGTATAATACACTCCCAAATATGATTGTATGCAATATGATCATGTCTACAACTTACGGGTGTGCTATTTCATTAAGAAAATAATTGAACGTGTTGATGCAGTCTTGGTAGTTGGCATCTTGCAGTACTCTAAATAATTTGATTATTCATTCAGGCTTTGGATGTGCTCATTGAATCATACTTTGACAGTGAATTATACAAAAATAAAATATGGGTTGGAACTGTTGAAGGTATTCTATTAGATATTTTCATTTTATTGATTGACTTTATTTGGTTTAGTAATTTCACTTTACCTGTGCATGTCTTCTTGTTTATTTCATTGAGCCCCACCATCTTGATAAGTTCTTTTGGAGAGGAGAATTTGATGACGAGCATGATGATTTCAAACGATTTTCATTTTTTAGTCGTGTTGCTCTTGATTTTCTTCTGCAATTTGGCGAGAAGCTAGATATCATTCATTGCCAGCTGTGTAATTCTTTCTAGCAAATTTTTGCTCTTTTAGTCACTAATTGAATGGCATCTTTGTTTCTTTGCTAGGCTCCTCTGTACTGGAAGATATTTGTAAATAAAGGATTAAATTCAGCTAGGATATGCTTTGTATATCAATGAAATATACCAGTTCTATATCAGTGAAATATATTCACTTCTCAACATCATGATTATTTTGCAATGCATTCTTTCACACACTTACTATGTAAAATATATTAGTAAATCTTTTATGCCTTGTATTGTGACTTTTCATTATTCTTATGGTTATTTATATTATCAGAATACAATATATGTATGTTTATTTTAATTTAGAAGAGTTCATTTTATACATTCCATTATGATTATTTGTTTCCTATCTTCAGGTAAAACAACTAATAGAAAGCATAATCAGGAGTAAAAGGAGTGAAACCTCAATCCTAGTAAGATTCTTTTGACTCTACATGTATTTCTTTTTCGTATAATTGTTTCTTTCTGTATTGATTCTGTAACAATTCAAATAGGAAGTGAATAACGTTGATGGCAGGTGGTGCATAAAATTTGTCAACAAAACTTTGATAACTTATTGTTCATGAAATAATGTTTGTCAATAAAGCTAGTAGATACTCATAAATTCCATTCCTTAAGATAGTATTTGTTAGCAGTGGATCAGGAATTGGAAGTATTATAGAGCCACATTCTATTGTTCCTTTAAATGATGAGTTGCAACGAGCAAGAATTTTGGTAGCAAAGGCTAAAGCATATGTGCTTTTGACATTAACCAAAAAGGTTACAATTGTGATATTATAAATATTCTAATGGTCATGTTCTTTTTTTCTCATATGATGCTTTAATTTGTGTACATATGTAGTTGGATCTTGATGATATTAAAAAGATATTAAACAGTTTGGTTCAACTAGATGTGGTAAATACCTTGTAATGTTTTTAAAGAGAATTGGATCACCATTTCTCGTTTGCTCTCTCTATATTCCACTATATGCAATTATTCTCATGCGATATTTACTTTGTTGCCTTTCAAGGAGTTTGTTTACTGGTTTTCTTCCGATGATCATTCCTTGAGAGTTTTCTTATTTTTTATTTGAATTGTGAGATATATGATTTGATTACATTAAATAGGGATATGTGATATGATAAGCAATTAATTCAATAAGTGTATTATTTTCCAAGTAAATAATATATTGCTTTTGAATAAAAAATGTGTTTGGTCTGGTAACTTTTTATTGCATCTAACATCAAAAAAGCTCTGCTTGTAATAATAATGAAGGATTCTAGCCGGTGTCTTTGTATCATCATTTATAATTTGTTTTTATTACTGATTAACTGGAGGGAACTAAGTTATCTGATCCGATTTACAAATTGGCATAGTTTGGAAATTATTTGAAGTTGATTTTTGGAGGGTTTTCTGTTTATCTATATATTAAGAAAAGAATAGAGAGACCTACAATTCATTCTCATCCATTCTCAACGTTCTTTAACTTTAAACTAGTGCGTTTCCTAACTTTTCAATCTTAAAAAACAATTGTTCCAATGAAAATACAGGGAGGGCATGGTCTCGATTCAACACTCTTTTCTCAATGAGGTATTAATATATTTAAATATTTATTTGTGCCTTTTATTTTATAATTATAAACATTGAAAATCATTAACTTCAAATTATTTATTTCAGGCATCAGATATTGGAAGCGGTGCTCCATCACCTAATCAAGTAATAGGATAAAGTGCTGAAAGCAAAATTGATGCAAAAGTGTAGGACATAAATATTATGAGGTACGTAAAATCAAAGTACGTAACATATTAATAAATTAAACAACTAAACGTCTAATAAACAATAAATTACTCCACATAAAATTTTCATATACATCTATGTCATGACCTCCTAATGTACACAATCCTTTTTCTTTTTCTGTAGCTTCTCATGCAAAGATGAGGGTTGTGTATGTCCCATTCCTCACAAGGGTACCCTCAACATGACCTTTGTTAACCATCAACTATGGAGTCAAGGTTATGCAACAACATATATTCTACAAAATAAAAATAAATTACAATTATATCAAACATGTAAATAATAAATGATATGTCTTACTAGAGTGTGATGCTTTGTATGATTGTCATCTTCATCACCCCAACTCCAACATCAACATGCACATTTGACGGTATCATTGTTGGATGCTCATCCTCAACCATGTGTATGATATATGAATGTAATACACAACAAAACCAATCCATATATCTTGGAATAAAAACTCTTGCATGAGAGGCAATAACCACATCTTGCATAACATATTGTTGAAAATATAACCACCGCCAATTTCCTTCTATTGTTGATAGATTCTCATCTCTTATAATTGATGGATCATGTGGTATGTTGTGCACATACCCATAGTGGCGTAGGACATGTTCATGGAAGTTCAACTGTCTGCATATGCCCAACATAATATACCTTGAAAATAATGACATGCACTCAAAAGGGCAAGCCTCGTTGTGATCGTTGTATGGGGTAAATCAAATACGACTAATACGAGATTATCAAGTTGAGATCAAACTGTTGCAAGTGCAGACAATCTCCCAACTTCATACCTCATGAACCGCGGGACATCATTTGTTCAATCAAGAACCATTTGTCTCAAGCCTATGCTTGGAAAGTGCTCACAAATTCACCCTTACAATATATCATGTTCACAAAATTCAATGAAGTATAACATATGTTGCCACAAAAAGGCAATGATGTTTCATACAATCAAACTATCATAAACAATAACCTGCAATAAAGTTGCATACCCTGTAAGTTGCTTCATATTTGCATAGATAACATCACTTAATTGTTCATACATGTGGATCAATGCAACTTCTGCTCCAAGCTTATCCTCCAATTATGTGAAAATCTATAAACAAGCCCATGTATGACACACTGATTGAAGTGACACTTTTATATGTAAAAATGGTACTATCCACTAAATGCAACAGAACATGCTCATGCAATAATGGTCTATTGCCTGTTACTTGATGTGTTCTCATAAACCTCTCTTAACCAAATTAAACACACGTGTCCACCCCTACATTGTTTAGCTTTTGGGACTACTGTATCATAATCAACAAATAGGGTATTTACCAACACCTTTGTCGCTCCATCTGTGTCTATAATGACATAAGTGTAGAATTGGTCGATAGGAAGGTGTAACAAATTAGACACATTATCAAGTGTGATAATCATCTCACCAATAGGTAAATGAAAATAATTTGTATCATCGTGTCACCTCTTAACAAAGACAAACATTAATCCTTTTTTTTTGCAGTCTCATAACTAGTTCTAACAAAACCTCCTAACCTTGATAACTTCACTACAACTTCTATTCGTTCATCGGGAGGTTCTAACTTATTCATTTTCCACAGGACACTAACTTCAACTCACCATGATCCTAAATTTCGAATAAGCAATATTTTAGTATTTAAAATGCATAACATAAATAACCTAATCTATATCAACATAATTGTTTACCGCTCCATCCAATAGCCAATGAGCAACATGTGCCTCAAAATTAAGGAGTAATGACGTATCCATTGTACCTCTGGATAATTGTGACCCTCCACCACATGAGGCGTCTCGACTAGGTTATTCTTCTCTGTGTGGTCTTTCGTTCTCGGCCGACATGACCTTCTCCTTTTCTTCAACATCCAAGTAGCGAGTCAATAAGGCATCATTATCCAACTTCATTTGGGCTAACTCGCCAACAAAATCTTTGTTTTTGACTCGTCAAACTGTTGTTAGCGTCCAAATCATATTGTAAGGAAGAAGCGAACCCATGAGTTTACCAAGAACGAAAGCACGATCACTCAGCTCAAGGAACGAATTAGTTAGGTCAAAGGGAAAGACCGACATAAAACACTCATTCTCAGTCAAGCTGAGAGGGATGGCAACCTTCTCACCCAGATGCATGTCACAACTAAGAAAATCCTTTGATGAGGTTGACTTGATATCGACATGCATCCTCTTATAAGATTTGCCTTAGGACGATCTATCAGAATGGCAACGAGAAGATTTTATTCTTTATCTCAGCGAGGTTTCTTGGAACTAGGATCTTTGGAAGGAAGAGTCTCAGTGGCTAGAATGGTCCTCAATGGCACCAAAACTTTAGGCCGAATGACCAGAGCCTTCTCATAGCCGTTTGTTTTTGTTTTAACAGCTCCTTAAATAACAACTTACCCTCTTTTCTGGAGTAACGGAGGACATAATTGCAACAAAAGGCACAAGTCAAAAGATCATAAAAAAACAAACACAAAATCACGATATACAAAGAAAGATACCCTTAACATCACGAAATCGTGTGGACGAGAAGAAAACTTGCAGCAGCCACCGAGTAGAGATTTTTCAGTGGAGCTTGTCTAATACTGACAAAGTCTCCATGTCCTCCCGGGTCAATGACGACCGTGGCCACACAAGAAAGCATGTGAGATTGTGAGTCCAGTAAAAGGGAAAACGTGGAGCATCGCCGTCGTTAGAAAATTGACGACTCTCCTTCTTGACCACGAACTTGAAGAAACTTCCTTTAAAATTCTTGTAAGAAGAAGTAAAGGGAGCCAACAAGCATGACTTTGGTTGACTAATTAAAGATAACCACCCTACTCGGTTACTCGACCTCATACTATGCATTTATAAAAAGACTTGGGGAGTTGGTTTTAAATTAAGAGACAAACACATAAGCTGAAAGGCTTGGATGTACACCTTCGGAGGGAGACAACCCCGTCAGGTGAATCCGGATCTAGCATATCTATATTATAGCACTAAACAGTTTTAAGGAAGCTGTAGTTTCAAAATGGGAAGAATGCTCCCCAATGCTAGATTCAACCCACTCATAACTGGAAACTCGATAAGGAGGCAACTCAGCAACACCCACGATGGGATCAACCAAAAGATTAATGTCTTCGGCCACCTCTCCTGCGTTAGCTTTACCACTAATATGGGAGGACTTAGAAGAGCTCGCGAAACTATCTGAAGAAGTTTTCGAAAGGTGGACAACATCACATGGTAGCATAATGCCGACAACCTTAGAGACCCATAAGGTAGAGCTATTAGAAAAGAAAAAAGACATGGTTACCTTGAATTTTTAGCATGATAGTATATCAGAGAGGAGCAGTGGAAGAGAAAGGTAAGAAAATGAGGAGACCACCAATGATCTATTTATAGCTTCAGAAAAACATGGGAAAACGAATTGACGAGCGAATCTTAGCCTACTACAAAAAATAGTGTATAAAGTGACGGTTATTGATAAACTCCACAAGTTTCCGTATAATACGACGTCTTAGTAATCGCCACAATTATCCTTTAGAATGTGTCATTTTGAATTGCCACAATTATCCTTCAGAATAAATAGCCCGTGTTTTCCTTCCCTCCATACACCATTCCTCATTATTTCCAATTTTTTTAAATGTTACTAAAACACAACTTTTATTTAGGGTTTTAATTAAAAAAAATAAAAAAAGAGAAAGTTTAATATTTTTCAAAATAATACTCCCCTATTCTTTTATTTACTATATGAATAATTTTTTATTTATTTTTATCATATAATTTATTTATTACTTTCTGCTCTTATAATAATTAAAATAAAAACTTTAATTTAAAAAATATTTGTTTTAAAAGAAATATTTTTTTTAAAAGATAAATATTTTTATTTTTTTCATTCTTTTATTAACCGCCACATAAATGCAAGGGAAAATTATTAATATACTAAACTTGTTCTGAAAGGAGAGTTAATAATATACTACTTTATGTAATTTATACATTAAAAATTATAATAAAGTAAATTTTGGTTTCTTCCCTCTCTTTCACAAAACACTCACCAAAACCCTACCACTCTTCCCCTTCTCTCTCTACAAAAGACTCATGAAACTTCTCTTCATTACATACTCACGAAACCCTACCTCTCTTGACTCTTGCCTTCACTATCGCACTAGGCTCTTCACTCTCACCCTCACGAAACACTAACTGTAACGCGTTACACTCTTCGCACTGTCCGCCATCGCCACCTCCTCCGCCATCGTTTGTTCAGATTCGAAATCTACTGTTGGATTGTTCCTAATTTGTGAAATCTATTGTGGTTCTTAATTTGTGAAATCTATTGTGTATGACTATGTTGATTGTGTGTTATTTTGTTTGCCTTGTGCTGGTTGGTAACCTGCCCTGTGTTAACGCCTGAAGGCACAACTGTCAGTGGTCTGACTCTATGTATTGATAGTTTTCTTTTTTGTTTTGTATGTTTGTAAGATCTTAACAACCTTGGTTTTAAATTTAATGTGTGTTTAACGTTCGCTTCAAGGTGGAGATGAAGTTTATCGCAAGGCATGAGAGCGAATTTGTGATATTAGTAAGGATGAATTTAAAAAGGTCTATTAGCGCCTTGAAGTTAGATTGGAGGCAATGCTAGGGCTTCTAGTTTCCTTTTTGAAGTACTGAACTCACTTATATTGTCTAATGAATTCCTTTTTACCTTCCATAGGGCATATTCTAAGATGTTTTGTTATTGTGTTACAAGAGCATTGTTACACTATCAACTCTATTCATGCTTATAATTTTTTGGATTTAACTTTTGTCTTTTGGCCAGATTTACAATAATGCAACATAAAAGACTCCATTTTCAAGCTAATTATGTGTTGATGTGCAATAAGTGTAACAATAAGTAGATTGAGTTAATGGATTTCTTTTTGTAATAACTTTATGTGTTTATTTCATTCAATATATGTTATATTTGATTGTGTATTGAATGATAATATATTTGGTTACAGTAAGAGAGCTACTTTAACGATTTAATTCCTCCAACTTTGGATAAATTTGATAAATTAGGGTTGATCCAAGAAGATGAAGGTGCTTGTGTGATTTTTATTGAGAGTGTAAATATACCAATTATTGTTGTGAAAAGAGATGGTGGTTACAACTATTCTTAAAATGATATAGCATCCCTCTGGTTAGTTTACACTTTCAGTGTTTTAATAAACAAACTCATACCGCGTTACTGGCTCACTTCAGTGGTTAAAATTTGTTAATGATTGTTCACCAGAAGCTACTACAAATAGCTTATGGATATGTTACATATTAGACATGGAGAAAGAATGTTTGATCCACAATTTTGATTTATTTCAAAAACGCATTGTGTCAAGTTTATTAGCCTTTTGTATGGGGCTATACACTATTATTTTCATATAAACTTTGTGTCTGTGTCAACTAAACATAATATAAATGTTGATCACAAAATTTACTAACTTCAGAAGTTAAATTGTAATTATTATTTAAGCTACTTTCATCATATAGGTACCATCTAAATGTGAAAAAACTTGAGTGGAATATATATGTTACTGATGTTGGACAATGACAACACTTTGATATGCTTTTTAAGGTATATCTCAGTTCATTTTTTTTATGGTATGTGTTGGCTACCATCTTTTTTTGTTGTAACCAAAACTATTTGGCATGCTTTTTCTATTTAAATTGCCCTTTGTTATTGATGAGTGTTTTGTATTGCTGAGAGGTTATAGTATCCTCAACTAGTTATTGTGTTCCAATATTTTTCTTGCTCATTTCATATTTTTCAGTTTTCTAAAAGAGAAAAGCCATGTACACATGACATGTATCTCGGGCTAATGTGCATTCTTCTAAAAACACTTCCACCATTTCTTTTTTCAATTTTTCAAAAGAGAAAACTCATGGACCATGACATAACTGTGCATTTTCTCTGATGAGACAAAAATTGTCTAATATCCCCTCCAATTTTTTAAGGCATTTAGACATGCAGGATGGTTTCCAAAGGATGAAAATGAGTTCCACAAATGTACTCATGTTGGCTTTGCTCTTGTTCTTGGCGAAGATGGAAAACGATTTTAAAGTCGCAGCAATGATACTATTCGATTGGTAGAGTTGCTAGATGGTTGCACTTTAATTTGGTTCATGCATCCATAGGCATTAATATATTTAAATATTTATTGGTGTCTTTTATTTTATAATTATAAACATTCAAAATCATTAACTTAAAATTATTTATTTCAGGCATCAGATACTATAAGTGGTGCTCCATCACCTAATCAAGTAATAGGATCAAGTGATGGAAGCAAAACTGATTAGAAATGAAAATTTTAAATGATGTATCAACTTCTAAACAATTATTTGTGTTTTAATTTTCAATTATGTATCAACTTTTGAACAATATTTTGTGTGTTTTAATTTTCAAAGCAATGAATGGATGCTTATAATTTATATATTATTTCATTCTATTAGTATTTTATTTTTTTATTATGAAAATATATTATGTTTAGTTTAATTGTGCAAACCATATTTTAAAAAAGTGGTGGCTAAATTCCATTTATTTAGAATTAAAATTACTTCAGTTGAAACTGACGTATTATTTTTACAATTTTATTATAATAATGACAATTAAAAACATCACATTATACCTTATATAATGGCGCTAAAATCCTTTTCAATGAATTAAATTGTGACAGTTATAACTGACAGTACTTACATATAAAATCGCCACTTTAAACAAAGTGTTAAAGTGGTGGGTGTTGCGGCGAGTAGCGTAAGACTGCCACATTAAACTTTGTGACGACCAGTTCTATGGCGGTTTGGGAAACCGCCACACACGTATATTGTGGCGTTTATAAACACCAGTTTATACGAAAATAACTGATACTTTATGCATGATGTTTTGTAGTGGTCGTTGGATCAAAACAAAGGAACGATTCAAATCATCTGACTGTTCATGAGATGATAAGACACGTCAGTCATACATCAATCATGAACAATGCCCAAGATTTTTCCCCTTTATGGATAAACGAGGAAACACCAATGATCCATTAACGATAAAAAGGCTATTTGTCGAACCTACTTACAAATAAGACTTTTCACTTATTGTAAAAAAGCTCAAGCCTAGGGGCTTGTGTCCTATCGGAAATCGAGAGACCAAGTATCTGACAAGGTACACAACAGTACGATCTCTTAGTCAAAAGTTCCACATTACGATTTGAAGATTAATTAAAGACTAATCCTAATGAACAATTGTAAAGTATGATTAAGGGACTATTGGGCATACGCTAATCCTCATAAAGCATAAATCCCAATAGAAAACTATAAATAAAGGAAGACCCCCAAGATAAAAAGGTAATGAATGTTATAGTTCTAAATTCACTGAACATATAAATCTCAACTGACTTGAGCGTTGAAATGTTTTTGCTAGTACCCCACCCTCACAGATCAACCCTCACAGACATATTGAAAGGACAACAAAAAAGAAAATTGAGAAGGTATTTGATAGGAGATTTTCGATCTCATAAATTATAAGAACAATATGTAATTCACACGAGAAATTTGTAGGACCAAGTTAACAGGATAAGGTCTAACACCTAAACAATTAATAAGAAAATATTAATTTGATGTTCTATGAACTTGTATCACAACTCAATTAATTCCTGCACTCCTAGGGTCTTAAGTAAAGTTGATTTTACTAAAATTCCTCTTTAATTTCAAAGAATATATATATATATATATATATATAAATTATATTAGTTAAAAAAGTTTGTTGACATAATGTAATTTATATTAGTTTCTTGGCTTACACAACTTCTTTAGGTTAATGATATGTATTTCTAGTTAGTAGTTTCACTTTGAACCAACTTTAGACAGATTATCTTCCTTTTATAATGACAAACTTAACATCAATCAACCACCAAGTCAAATAAAATAATGAAATCCAATAGTTGTGCACTTATCTATTTTCATATTTATAAGAAAAGATAATGGAAAGGTTAATTGTGATAAGTTTAACAAGCTATTAAAACTAAAAGTATAATTATCACAAATAATTTAAAATTTGATAAGAAAGTAACAAACTAAAAAGAGATATCATTTTTATATGAACAAGAGAGAAACCATGATATATAAAAACAAATTACTTTTATATACTATGTATTTATATTTCCCATTATGCTATTTTATTTTATTAAGTTAAAATTTAAGTTATACTAATTTTTATACGAGCTTGAGAATATCACATACTCTATTCTTTATCTTAATATATATGAGAAGGTTCATATCAAAATAAAATAAAAAATAATTTCATTTTTTAAATTCCCCTTCACTAGAATTGGAAATTAAAAATAAAAATTGTTAAAAATAAAATCTCCATTGAAAAAATTATAATTTTGAAATCAAAGGGGACATTTTGCTAATATTTTCAGGTCCATGGCCCTAAAGGGGAAAAAAAAATACTCTTGAAGTGTAAATTTGAAGAGTTCTAGGTCATAGGAGAGAAAAAAAGTTTACATACACCTACACGTATTGGTGACAACAAAAATACAAATAATGTTACACTTTGCTACTTTTGAGTTGTAAAATAACCCCATAAACCCTTTTTTCACCATCTCCCTCTTCTATAGATCCTAGCTAGAGCTCTATCCCTTTCTTTTCAAATTCTCATTTCTTCATGCATTGAATGTGTAGAAAAGTCATCCTACAAAATTCACTCCCATTCTCAATTTCTCCAAAACTTTTGACCACCTTATTCCATGCACCAACACCCCACATCATAACAATGCAATGTATGCATTTTGCCTCTACATATATAAACCTCAATAATTGATAAAAACTAGATGTTCTTTTTCTAAAAAAAAAAAAAAACTATTTTTATAAATTCTTGGTACAAGTGATCTATATTACAATTATGGGCAATTGTATTAACAACCCTTCTATACCTATTTATCATCAAATAATTCTCTAGAGTTTAATTTATATTTGTAACTTCATTGAGTATCTAAACCCATCACATATTGGTCACAATAGCACTTCATTCACACTTTTACATATTGTGATCCTCTATGCCTTGAAGTACAAATAAACTCTTTATAATTTTCAACCTTTGCATTATTTATTTCCAAATGCAATATTTTGCTTTAATCCTTTTTAATTCACCTACCCAATCTTACATGATTATCCTGATAATATTTATACATTCATCTAGACACATATCTCATTAATCAAATGTGCACTCGAAATTTGAAATTAGACACTACAAAAATATTAACAAGTAGCTCTCAAATAATAATGTTGGTTAAATTATCAAGGTAGATAAAATGGGTCCGGAGTTAGCTTAACTGGTTTTAATTTAAAGTTAAAATAAAATAACTATATTAAAGTTAATGTCAAGTGAGCTTGTGCTAATATAAAATTTTATTTTAATATTTATATTTATTTAAATATTTTAGTTTAACTAAAATTTATGTAATTTATTTTTAATATTTATTAAAATTAGTGTTGATTTATTAAAGTTAATTTTGACTTCATCTGTACTAATTTCATTTAATTTTAATATTTATATTTATTTAAACTAAAGTCAATATTTATTTTAATATTTATTTAAGTTGATGTGTTAGTCGATGTCAATATTACAGTGAAGATGAATATTCCTTGTCTGATGTGGTGCATCAAATGGAGCGCACGTAATCTCAATGGAAAAAGAGAGGTTATGATGAACCCTAATTGCAAATGAAAAAGAGACAATGACTTAAGCATAAAAGAGAGAAAAACAGAGAAAAGAAAATAGAAAAGAAATTCTTATTTACTTGTGTATTAGAGAGTAAAATACATGGTGCATATATAAGAAAAAGGCTAAGACCTAGCTGAAACAGAAAACAAACAAAGCCCAATAACTTAAAACAGAAAAACTAAATATATGAACACCCCCTCAAGTTGGGGAGTAGATATTTGTCAGGCCTAACTTGGATTTGAGAGTAGAGAACTGTGTGGAAGCAAGGGGCTTGGTGAATATGTCAGCAACTTGCATGGCAGAAGTAATGGGTAGCAGTTTGAGGAGACCAGAGTTAAGTTTTTCACGAACTAGGTGACAATCAATTTCGATGTGCTTGGTGCGTTCATGAAAGACTTGATTAGACGCTATTTGAAGGGCAGATTTGTTGTCACAGTACAAGGTTGCAGGCTGGGAGAGAGGAAGATGTAAATCCTGAAGGAGGTAAGACAACCATTGTAGCTCACATGTGATGGTGACAAGGGTTCTATACTCGACTTCGGAGGAGCTGCGGGAGATAGTTGGTTGCTTCTTTGATTTCCATGATATTAGGGAGTCTCCTAAGTAGATGGAATATCCACTAACAAATTTGCGTGTGGTAGGACATGTTGCCCAGTCGGAGTCACTAAAACCATAGAGGTGAAGTGAGCTAGTATGAGAAAAATATAGTCCTTCACCAGGGATGCCCTTGAGGTAACGCAAAAGACGTGAGACAGCTTGTTGATGATGAGTTGTAGGTGCAAATATGAATTGGCTTAAATTGTGGACAGCAAAGGCGATGTCAGGTCGCGTGTTGGTTAAGTAGATTAGACGTCCAAGGAGTCTTCTGTATTGGGAAGTTGCATCAACATCAAGAGGGAAGCTTTGATCGTGAGAGAGACGGGAGGTATGAGTCATAGGAGTGGCCACAGGTGCAGAGTCAAGCATGCCAGTTTCATGAAGAAGATCAAGAGTATACTTGCGTTGACTTAAATGAAGACCAGAACTGTTGCAAGCAATTTCAATCCCAAAAAGTAAGTGTGATGACCTAAATTTTTTATCTTGAAGTGATGGTGAAGGGATGCAGTAATTGTATTGATTTCCTCCGTGTCATCGCCGGTTAAGACCAAATCATAACAGTGAGTTTATCGTTATTATATTTAAGAAAAAGAGAGTGATCTACAGCAGAAATAGAGTAATTATTTGATAAAAGAAAAGTAGAAAGCTTGGCGTACCATTGGCGACCAGCTTGACGAAGGCCATACAAAGACCGTTGAAGCTTGCAAACATGTTGGGGAGAAGGAAGAGAGAGGCCAGGTGGGGGGGGGTCATGTATACCTCTTCATGGAGATCACCATAAAGAAAGGACTTATTGACATCAAGTTGTTTTAAAATCCAATTTTTGGTAGTGGCAATAGCAAGGAGAAGGCGGAGGGTAGTGAGTTTAGCAACAGATGCAAAAGTATCTAAGAAATCAAGTCCTTCAAGTTGGGTGAACCCTTTCGCAACAACTCTAGCTTTGTGGCGTTCAACAGTGCCATCAGAATGGTATTTGATTTTATATACCCATTTACAACCAATAGTTTTCTTTCCTGGAAGGAGAGGGGTAAGTTGCCAAGTATTGTTAGCAGCAAGAGCTTGAAGCTGATCTTGCATGGCAGATTGCCAAGAATCATGTTTGGAGGCTTCATTGTATGTCTGAGGTTTAGGATGAGAATTGATAGAGGTTTCTAAAACTGGAAGATAAGGAATTGTAAGACAAGTAGTTATGAATAGGATATCTACTACTTACAGTGTTGGTTGCAGTGTGGAAATCCGCAATATAGGCAGGTTGTCGGTGAGGACGAGCTGATCTTCTTGGAAATTCGGGTGAGGTGCTTCCTGGAGATGCAGGCGGTGATATTTCTGGTGGAGGTGCAATGTTGGATGCAGGAGCAGAGACACTATTTGTTGGAAGATCAAAGGATAATGAGGCTGGTGGAGAGACAATATGGGGTGCAAGAGTAGAGGCACATAGCTCGACAGGAGGTGCTGTATCAGAAAAAAAAAATCAAAAGTAGAATTATATGCGTTAGAAATAGGGAGAGATAAAGTGTTAGGGTCCGTAGGCAAGCCACTGTCCAATTTATATGGAAAGTGGTTTTCATGAAAGATTACATGTCTTGATATCTCTATGCTATGAAACTTTAAATTTAAGATAATATAACCTTTTGTATTTTGTGGGAAGC
>Ga0123342_1003670_pt1 | contig 24385 bp, 10 predicted proteins | sample Turbeawhitnodule_FD_89960 | JGI IMG/M metagenome (GOLD analysis project Ga0123342, IMG submission 89960) | Root nodule microbial communities of legume samples collected from Mexico - Turtle bean Mexico white nodule | ecosystem: Host-associated > Plants > Roots > Nodule | place: Mexico: Nepantla... | reverse complement strand
AGCTATTGTCTTATCCTATGTTGCCTCAGGCTTCTCAGCAATGCTTTCTGTTTTCTGCTACACAGAATTTGCTGTAGAAGTTCCATCAGCAGGAGGCTCATTTGCTTATCTGAGAGTTGAATTAGGAGACTTTGTTGCTTTCATAACAGCTGGAAACATTCTTCTTGAAAGTGTCATTGGAAGTGCAGCAGTGGCCAGATCATGGACTTCTTACTTCACAAGCCTTTTAAACCGTCCCAAGGATTCACTGCGCATTAAAACAAATCTTCAAGAGGGGTACAACTTGTTGGACCCTATAGCTTCTGGGGTTCTGCTAATTGCTGCAGTAATTACAATGATCAGCACAAAAAAAACTTCATATCTCAATTGGATAGCATCTGCAATCAATACAGCTGTTATTATATTTGTGATTATTGCAGGGTTTGCTCACGCTGACACATCAAATTTGACACCCTTTTTACCTTATGGGGCTAAAGGGGTGTTTCAAGCTGCAGCAATTATTTATTTTGCTTACGGAGGATTTGACCATATTGCAACCATGGCTGAAGAAACCAAGAATCCATCAAGGGACATTCCTATAGGTTTGGTTGGGTCAATGTCCATGATCACAGTGATTTATTGCTTGATGGCACTCTCACTGAGCATGATGCAGAAGTACACAGCAATAGACACTGGTGCTGCTTTCTCAGTTGCATTTCAGCATGTGGGGATGAAGTGGGCAAAGTATGTGGTAGCTTTTGGAGCACTAAAGGGAATGACTACAGTGCTTCTGGTGGCCAGATTGGCACAGGCACGTTATATTACTCATATTGCACGATGCCACATGATCCCACCATGGTTTGCTCTTGTGCACCCTAAGACAGGAACCCCTATAAATGCTACACTCTTGATCACCATTGCAAGTGCCATCATAGCTTTTTTCACAGGCTTGAAGGTGCTGTCAAGCTTGATATCTGTTAGCACACTCTTTGTCTTCATGATGATATCTGTTGCCCTTTTGGTGAGGAGGTACTATGTGAGAGGAGTGACACCAAGGGAGAACCTGGTAAAGCTAGTTATCTTCTTGGTGCTCATTATTGCTTCCTCAATAGGAATTTCAGCCTACTGGGGGCTGAGGCCGAATGGTTGGCTTGGATACACTGTGACTGTTCCTGTTTGGTTCTTGGCAACTCTAGGTATGTCACTGTTTTTGACCCAGCAAAGGGTGCCAAGAGTTTGGGGTGTTCCACTTGTTCCATGGTTGCCATCTTTGTCAATTGCAACAAATATCTTTCTCATGGGGTCTTTGGAGTATGAAGCCTTCATAAGATTTGGAGTGTGCACAGTGGTAATGCTGATATACTATTTTCTCTTTGGACTCCATGCAACTTATGATATGGCTCACCAACAAGAAAAGCTGCAATCAAAAGTTGATCACAGAGAAACCATCAAGAATGAAGAAGGGCCATAGATCTTGCGTATTTGTTTTGAGTATTTTGAATCAGATTTCCCTTCCGCAAACCAGTTTCACAATTTACATGAAATTATTCAAGCTAGTAGTCCTTGAATAGTTGAATCAAAAAATGCAGGTCATAATATTATGTAGCAGAATGACTTTTAAATTCATCTGTACTTGCAGTGTATTTTCTCTGAAGGTTATCCAACACAAGGTGCTACATGGGCACTGAACAATACTACAGGAGCAACTGAAAAAGGATTAAGGTTTTTTAATAAAAATGTTTACTATGTCAATATTCAACATTTCAGTCCAGACACGGTTAACATCACTAAGAAATGTTTTTCCTGCATCATAAACAAATTGCCAATATTTAATGCCAAATATATCACAGCCCTCTAATGGTAGCACTCTGAACAATGTATTTACTGAAAAGACTCAGAAAGAATGTTTCAATAACATACATAATTTTCTTAAAAGCTTTGCATACCATTATCAAATTCATCATACAGTGTATCAGAGCATACTTTTGACAGATAGTAAAATATTACAGTATATGGTTTGGACAGAAGTTAGTGTTATACTGAATTAGGTTGTTTATAGTGTTATACATAATCTTCATTGTCGGATTTAATAAAAGTAAATCACTTCCATGCAACCCCTCTTACAAATTAATGTGAAGTTTATGTGTGACAACAAATTTATTAAGTAATAACTATATTTAAATATAAAAATATTTAGTTACTGTATTAATTAAATTATATATTATTTTAAAAATTAAAAAATTTATTGATATTTAAAATAATTTTTTATTAGTTTTTATTTAATAATTTTTTTATAATAATTTAAGACTTAATTAAGTTTTAAAATTTTCATAAATTTAAAAAAAAAATCAAAATACTTTTTATTAAATATTTAATTTTTATTTTATTTTTTAATTAAATATTTATCATCAATAGGATGACTTCACAGTTTCAAGTAGAACATCATAGACGACTTAAACAATAACAAAATGAAATTCTTAAACCATAATTATACTTACTAGACATATAAATTAAAATACTGAAACAAAAATTACATCAATCTTATAAAGATACGAAACAATGACGTTTAGTAAAGATAATTAAAGTTCTATAACTTATTTTTTTATTGTTCAAAGTTATGATGTTTTTCCTTAAAACTCCAAAATAAAAAATATCAGGTCATCCCAATTGATAATTGATAGTAGAGACTTTATTAAAAGGTATAAATATTTTATGCATTCAATAAAACAATTTTTTAGAAGAACTCTATTAAAAAAAGTACTCACATTTATGAGATTTTTCATGTGCTCCAATTAACAATAAAACCAAATTAAGACTCAATTGCAAAATATAAAATTTTAAGTATTCAATAGAATTAATTTTTTTCATATAAACTATTAAAAATACTCTCAAATATATGAGGCACTTAAAATTTAATTAACTCTAAATTTGAATATAAGTATGTTTTTAAGTCTTAACAAAATAATAAAATTTTAATTTTAATTCTTATAAATTTTCTTTTGTTTTTACTTCCTTAAAAATTGAAAACCATTATTTTTATTACTATTACTATGTAATAGTTTATTATCTATCAAGTGTTTTATGTGTAGAAGGAAAGATATAAGCATCATATGATGTTAATATTTCACTCTTTAAAAAAATTAAGAAACATAAAACAAATAAATCTTATTTATCTTTATTAAAATAAAGGTTAAAGGTAAAAATATTGCTTTAAAAATTTACAAAATGAAAAATTATAAAAAACAAAATTAAAACTCACTCATTTACAAATACTAAAATTGTATTTAAACCTCTTGTTACATTTTTAGTTTGACACATTCATCCTATATATGTTGAAAAATAAAACACATTCATCCTATATATGGTGTAACAAAAATTTGAAATTAAAATTAATTATAACCTTAAAACAAAGGTTATTTAATTATTATATCTCTAACCTAATAACTTTAAATTCAATTTGCTACCCTTATTTTTCCTTTTTCAGAATTGTTCCTTTCACTCCTTTCTCTTTTTAAATAATCAATTTCTGGCATTGAACAATAAGTCTACTTCCATAAATAAATTGTCAGAGTTTAATTGGGTAATCTTTTTAAAAAAAAAAGGTTTATTTGAAAAAAAGTCAATTTGAAAAAAAATATGAAACGTAACAAGTGTAATCAGTGAGACCTGAAAAAAGTTGGCATTATGATTACTACAATCCAGCTGCAAAGATTCGTCTCCCTCATCATTATTTCTTCAAAATAACAGATACAAAGAAAGATAAACAGAAAAACTTTGACATGATGAGTTTAATCATTATGTGTTACCATTAAAATATAATTTAATCCCTTAAAACTTGATTGCATTTGTTTTTTAAGTATTGTAGAATACTTTTTTATAGGAAATACAGAAACTATTTTGAGGAATTTTGTAGTTTAATAATATTCTCAGATATCAGATACTACCTTGAATCTGATATGTCCTTTTAAGGACCAAATATACCATTCTACCTACAAACTTTTAACATACTTGTAACCAAGGAAAACCACAGAACCCTACGGAAAAGAATGTAAAATAAGAATAAATATTGAATAGCAAATTACTGTTTGAGTTTGAGCTACATCTAACTCTAGCCTTTAGATTCTCAAGCATGGCTCTAGAGAGAAATATTCAGCCACATGCATTTGGTTGAATGTCACAAGGCAAAGTAAATAGTAATATGATTAGGGAGGGGATGATAACACAAGTACTAGTTCAGAAACGTTAGAGCCTCTAGAAATCTGACTCAGCTGAAGAAAGCCATTCTTGTACTGCAGAGAGATCAGGAAGAACAACTGCCCCAGTTTTCTTCCATTCTGCAGCTTCCGGAGTCTTAAATCTGTCCATCAACAGTGCATGCATCCCTATGCTCTTAGCTGGCTCATAGTCTTTGCGTATGCTGTCTCCAATATGCAAAGTTTGTTCAGGTGGAATGTTTCCAGCCCTCTCAAGTGCAATCTCATAAATTTTTGGGTTTGGTTTCTCAATGCCTTCAAGACCAGAAAACACACCAAAGTCCCACTCAGATCCCTGCATCATTAAACATCATACATAGCAATCACACATTATTGTCTATGGGGTAATTATACAGGACAACAAAAAGACCTGTAGTGATTAGTAAGTCTTAGTTCTGAAAAGTTGAGGATGATGATGACAACAACAACAAAACTTTGTCTCATTAATTAATATCAGTTACAAAGATAGCATGACATTATTAGACTTAGTTGAAGACAAACAGAATCCTGAAAGATACTATTCATCATGAGATCCCTCTTAACAATTTCCACCAATGTCTTTCTTGCACTCTCTCTTCTTCTCTTAAGGCTAAAATTCAGGTGCTTCTGGCAGCCTTTACTAAGATCATGAATCAATAACTGCATTGCGTTTCAAAATGGAAGTGTACCATTCTCTACTATCTTTTCCAACATGTGCACTCACATAAATTTAAGAATGTGAAATTATGCTACTTCTGGCTAAGTATCTAAGTAGTCTTTGAATGTTAATTTATCTTTCGATGTCATTTACAGATCTGAGATAGCAAGCTTTAGAAAAACAATGGAAATTTACCTCGTTTAATCCCAAAGCTGGAAGAATCACATCTTGATATCGATACTCAGCATTGCTCACAATACCAACCTTGAGACCCTGTTCACGTAGCCATCTAAGAAATGGTTGAGAGTCTGGAAAGACAGTATATGGGGCAGATGAACCAAAGGATGCATATATGCGTCTGAAAATTTTCTCAAATGTCTCCTCATCATAAACATATCCAGCCTGCCAAAAAACAAACTTTCTGCATGAATTTTCACAGGTGGGATTGCAAATATTATGAACTTCTAATTCAATGCTCAATTTTGGTAGCTTAAATGCAGCTGAACACATCAATAAAGAGTGGAGTTAAACCTTTCTTAGCTCAGCAGAAGACAAATTTAGAACCAAACTAAATACCAAAAACTTAGCTATTATGACATTTAATACATCATACAACCAAAGTAATGACTTTCCAATGTCTTACCCTGACAAAAGAATCTCGCACACAGGTTTTCCACCACACAATGTTTGGCATTTTGGCTGCATGCCCAAAACAGGGATAGTTCTTTGCCATTTCCTTATATGCAAGCTTAAAGCCTTCGTGCATACGTTTGTAGTCTGGGCAAGGATGGCCTGCAGCTTTGGCTGCCATGCAATAATAGTCACCAAGCTCCCCTTTGTAAGCCATCAGGGTACCAGTAACATCTATAGTGACACAGCGTAACTTAGCCAACAATGTCATGGTTTGTTACGGGATTGTTTAGAACAATTTCCGATACAACAATACCAATATAAAATACACTGAACCTAATTTGGTAAAGCAGAGAACTCCTTCAAAACTGACAAGCCTGCATATGTGATTCCAAAATTACCTTGTTAATTTTAAAACAAAATTAAGTAATGAAAGAGCTTACATGATAATAAGACTTTGCAAGTAGTATGTATGGTTGTTTATGAAAAGGTGGAGACAAGAGCAAGGGGAAAAATTGATACTATAAATGATATTATTGTGCAAAAAGAAATTTTCAAAATAACTATTAAGCTTGTGATCTACTAGATAAAACATGATGTGATATAAATATGAACAAAGTCAGGGATGCATACATAGCAGCCAGAAACATAAAGAAATGTATTCAATAGGCTACAAGTGAATATAAGGCATGCATACCAGCAAGCAAGCATTTTCTCAGGAAGGAAAAACCGATTTAAATAAATGAGTATTTTATACAAATATGAAAGTAGCAAAGTTACACCATGATATCCTTGAAAGATACTGTGTTTATGAAGGCAAATGAAATTATTCCCATATATCTGTTACAAAATCTATTGTATATATTTTATTCTTTTATCAGCACAAAAATCTCTTACAAAATCTATTATATATACAGAGAAAATATAAGGAAACATCTCAAGCAGAACTCATAACATAATTTAGAATGAACGAGGAACACACAGATTCAGGAATATTAAAAATATCTAGAATTGAAGCCTTTTTGCAGCTGGAAATGATTTAGGACATTCAATTACTTGCCAATGTGGTAAAACAATAACAAACAACTGAATTTAGTCTTAGATAGTAAAACACCACATTACTTCATCGTTCGATTCAAGCAACCACCACAAGTACCAACCCAAACAGGATCTTCAGATCAAACATTGCAAGGAGTGACGTATATTTGGTCATAATTTCACAAAATAATGATAGTAATAAGTTAGATTCCTGAAAAATGGTAGTCAAACCCAGCTTTCAGGAAGTTAACCGGTTCATTTTGAAGATCATTTCAGAAAAATATCGTACACTTTCATTCATGAACAAATTTTTTTATGGTTGGGCATCTAAGTAATGTCTTAATTTTGCATACAACTCCCATGATGAAGATAATATTTACACAGTTTCCAAAAACTATATTGTAAACTTAAAATCTTTTGTTACAATCTACAATCATCCAACCCAAGTCAAAAAATAATCATTATTTATCCTAAGCACAAGAAGAATATCTCACACAGACCAGCCCAGATTCCTCCCTAGACTCTTCAATCACCCAAGATCCATAATGAAAAGCCAAGATTGTATCAATGCATGTACAAGATTTCTGCAACAATTACCAATTACCAAAGAAGTACAATCTTGAAATCAACACAATCTTAAATTTGAATTAAACCACCCTCTGATTGCTGGTTAAAATACACATCAAAAGGATGTTCACTTCTGAATCTAAACCAATGGATACAATAAAACCCAAATCCTTATTTCTAGGCATGTCTGGCAAGAATAAAAGCAAAATCACAAGTTGGAATGTGTCAAATTGAACATGGGGTAAACACCGAGGCCAAACCAGCTCAGAGGTTAGAATAAGAAAAGAGTACTCACAACTATTAGATTTTTCATTTGTGAAAATGCCCAACAAGACATAAATTCAAAACAGAGCTCTGCAGAACAATAACAAAAGCAAGATCCAATCACCTGATACCACCATTGAAAGAAAAATATTCCATCCAAAACACACATGCAAACCAGAGTGTGCTTAGGTCAACACCCCACCAAACATATCACAAAAAAATTATATCTTTACAATCACCGAACACAAATGATAAAATTCAAATTCTGACTATCATATGCCCAAAAAATAAAATTCTTACCAGAAACTCAGAAAAGTGAAAAGTTCAGAACTTTGTGTCTAAATCATAAATGCTGCAGAAGATGACCGAACTCTCTCTACTATCATGAGAAACAAACATTGGGCACATTTTCATATGTTTTTTTTATTGGTGGGAAACAGAAGAGAGAGAAGCTTTAGCCGGTGATGGTGTTTCTTCCTTCTCAAACCAGAGGATCTTATATATGCATTGAGGAAAATCATCATATCTCAGATTTATTATTTAATAAAAGTTCTGTTCATTTTCTTTTCTTTCTACTTTTTTAAGCATCACTACTTTTGATATTGCCAAAATTATGTGTTAAGCAATTTGGTGTTGTTTTAATGAACTATTTTTTTTCAGAAAAAATGTTATTTCAGATTATAATAAATGTATGTTTGTAGATTAACTATAAATTAATTGAAATGTGTGAATATGAATGATAAAAATAATTAATGCTATTTTCTATTTTAAGATTCCATTTAAAAAAACTTTCAACACTGTTACTGTTACAAAGAGAAAGAATATATCTTTCTATATAATTTAATTGGATTTAATAATTAAAATAAGAGTTATACTATTAAAAAGATTAAAAACTATTTTGGTATGAGTTATAAAGTATTTAATATAAAAAAACAATAATTTTTACATTTATAAATTTTAAAATTAAATATCTATTGCATACCTAATTTATATAATTAATATGTATATTATTGATTGAATTAAATAAGTGTAGCTTATGAAAAAATATTAATTTATAAAAATAACTTTGTAATAATTAAATATCCCTTCACACCTCTTGATATCTTCTTTAATATTTATTAAACTTCATTAACAAAATTGTATAAGTCTCAATTAAATAGTTTTATTTATGACTTTTCTTTTACTTTATAACACTTAATTAATTAATCACTGATAATGCATTAATATATTTATGAGAATATACTGAAAATATTCCTCATGTAAAAATAATATGAAATTCTTACACTACTTTAAAATTTAACTTAGAATGTTCACTCTCCATGGGATGTTTCATGTTACAATTTGTTTAAGTAAAATACATTGTGCATTATAATCAGATCATAAACTTAAAATTTAAGTGTTATAAAACATTATATTAGAAAATATTAATAAAAATAACTCTAAATATTATAATTAAGACAAAAAAAAATAAAATAAAACTTCTTGATATAACTATTGTATTAAAATAACAACTTTATGTTCATACTAGACATGTAACCTGCATAGATATTATTATTTTGATTAACTTACTTTAAAATTTTCATTTTATTATTTATTTCTAAAAACAAATATTATTTCTCATACCTCATCCATAATTTTCATTTTCATTCATCCGATTTTAGTCCTTCTGAAAGAAAAATCTACAATTTCAATTAAATTACCAAATTTACATATATATATATAATATATTTTAATTTGATCTAGTTGAATTAATCAAAATATATAAAATTGAATATAGATCAAATTATGAATTATGTAAAAAGATTTTAAAAATACAAAACCAAAAACATATATAAAAAAAAATATAATTTAGTTTTGAATACAGATTATAAAAATATTTTCTTAGGCAATTATGAAAAGATAAACTATTCATGTTATTCTATGTATAAAATTAAAATTTATTTCAATTATATTTTCTCATTATTTCCTTGTTGTACTAATTGGTACAAATGGTACTAGTACTAATAATACCAAAAAAAAATATTTTCATTTTTTTTCTTGAAATTTACATCACTAAAGTATTTAACCATTTAAAAATATTTGTATTAAGTAAATTAATTGTGATATACTATTAAATTAAGTGTTATTAATTCTTAAACTACATAAGCAAATTCCTTCAAGACGAGAATGTTAGAATGGTAAAAAATGGTTTATTAAAGGATGATTAGTGTAAATAGATAAAATATGAAGGACTAGAGAGTAAAACATGAATGGTAGGAGAAAGAAAACCATGTACTGTGGTCGCGGTTTTGCTGCGGTATTTAGTGAAAAAACAATGTTCGGTGAAAGAAAACCGTTTGCTGCCAAAACCATGACCTAAAGAACAAACCCAACTCTTGGAAATACAAATAACTTTTTGTTTTTTGTTTTTTGTTTTGATTGTTTTCAAAATCTATGACATTTTCACAGCTTTAAATTATTGGTTATCCAATTTCCAAAATGTATTTTCCTTTCCAATTTCCAAATGTTTAACCAAATTGGTTCTCATGTTCAATATTTTTAGGGACAAAAGATTCCGTGTAAAACTAAGGTTGTTATTACCTAAAAAGTTTCTGATTAAGTAAATGGATATTTTTGATCAAATATTATATTAAAGTTAAATAGAAATACACTTTTTTTAATACTATACAGAAATAAATAAAAGATGTAGTCTATAAAATGTTTATTCGAAGGATTTGAGACATATTTTCGTCCTCATCATCACTGCATCTTATGTATTGTTCGTTTTGGAGATGTTCCGTCACAGTTTAGTCTATAAAAAACGCTTCAATGGGTTGAAAAAAGAAAGAATATATAACTTATCATTGAACTCGTGAGATTATATTCACAAAATAAATATATATATTATTCTCTATTACAAATAAAAGATGCAAAATAAAAATATATTATAGGATTTTTTTTAAAAAAAAATTGCATATTTATAAACATATCTACATAACTTCTTATTGATATTTTTAAAAAATATATTTATCAATACATATATTTGGTTAAGTTAGAAGTTATCATAATCATTATTGTTGTATATTAACAATTATAGTTTAAAAAATACAAATTGGATAAATTAATCATTAAAAATATTTTACATCAAATAATTATATATATATATATATATATATAAAAGTTTCAAAAGAAGTCAACTAAAATTTTCAATTCAAAAAATCAAATTTGGTACGAATTGGGTTTATGTTGTTAAATTTATGTAATATATGAAAATGCAAACAATAAAATAGAATTTCACTTTTATGAAAGTAACATATTTATAATTCACTAAAAAAAGCTTAGGATAAAATAATTTAATCAAATTTACAATTCAATTGATCATCTAACTACATAAATAATTAAGTTTCAAACATACCTAATTTTCTTAAAACTCACCTCATTACCTACCCTAATTCAAAATATAAATTAACCACTCTTATGTGAAATCATCTTACTCTCCAAGACATATAACTATAACTATAGAGACAAAAAAGATAGAAAATACTACAAAATTTCTTAAATAACTCATAAAAAGTCAAACATAACAAATAAATATATTACCACAAACCATATTAATAAGAATTAATCTTTCCTAATTGAGCATGCATGAGTCAAATTGAGTACCATATATAAAAACAAAAAGATAAGAGATTTGAAATACAAAGAGAGAGAAAAACTTACCATTCTAAATGGGGAGGTGTATTTTAAATATATATATATATATATTCACAATTATTAATTAGAAGATAAAAAAAATTAATAATTATGATGAATAATATATATATAACAAAAGTTAAACTCAATTGTCAACTTCGAGCATTAATATTTAATCAATAACTATTTAAATTGATAATTAAGTTTCAAATTAAAAAACTAAACCCTATATCCTAAACAACACTAATTTCTTAGAGAAGTTTTTAAGATAAGTACTGTGTTTGACAAGTCTTCAAATCTCATATCCACTCATCTTTATCCCTTGATCAAGAATTTAAAAGTGGTAATTTATTTTTATAAAAAACTGAAATTTTTTTATAATATATATTGTTTGAGTAGAAGAAATTTAAAAAATTGAAATTTTAAATTTGATGAGAGCAATCGTATTTATTAAAATTATAAATTTTCAAATTTTACTTAAAAGTTAAAATTTTCAATTTTTCATATTTCTCAAATTCATATTACTTTTCTTCACATTTTATCTTTAATTTAATTTTCCTTGGGACTTAACGTGAGGTTATTTTAAGTTGAGAAATTACTTCATAGCATATATGTCAATATTATTCTTTTCTAATAGTTTATTATTTATTTTTTTACCAATACTAATTATGTTTTTTCAATGTCAATTAAAAATATTTTTTTGTCCAAATCAATAAAAAAATTGGTAAAATTAATCCTCAAACCAATGACAGTATAAAAATAAGTAATAAGTTTGATCGATATCATTCTTAATAATTATGGTTGACACCAACTCAGATAAATCTCAACTCTAAATTACCCATTCATGGAAATAAGAACATATAATGAAAAAGAAAGAAATTAAAAAATAAAACTTATTGTGTCTTTTACCATTAGACTTTTACATTTTACCGTTGAAGTTTTATTTTGATGAGTTTTACCACTAATATGTTTTAATTAATGTCATTTGTTTGATGTGAAAAATAGATTTTAAAATATGGTTATCAGATTTTAACTTTTAATTTAAGATTTCAATTTAAAATAATTTTAAAATAAAACTTTCTAAAATTATATAAATATTTGGATTTAAACAAATAATTACTATCCTTATCTTAGCATGAATAACTTATCTGCCGTTAACAATACAAATAATAAACTTTTATTATTATTTTAATTTCTTATAGTGAAAAAAAATTATTATCGTATTAAATTTTGTTATTAAAACTTCACATAATATAATTAATAGAAAAGAGTAGTAACGAGTGTATGAGATTAAATAAATTAAAGAAAAAGAGATGAACTTATAAATAGAAAGAGACAAAAAATACAAGGTTGAATGGATACGTCTAGATGATGTTTGCTCGGCTGCTTCTTCATCCTCATCCACCTCCATAGATTTTCATATTTCCAAAAATGCTCCTCTGTAATATTTCGGATTACATAATCTGAAAGTTATTTTTCAAATTTGTAATTAGCTTTCAGATTATATAATCCGAAAGTCTTTTTTCAGATGCATGATTATTTTCCGGATTATTTTCCGGATTACATAATCCAGAAGTTTTTTTTAACTTCTGGATTATGTAATCCGGAAGTCTTTTTTCAAATGCATTTCTGGATTACATAATCCAGAAGTTATTCTATGGGGGTGGCACAAGAAGGATAAAAATGTATTTTCATGTTGTGTATGGAGGTGCCAGAAGAAGATATGGAGGTGCAGGAAGAAACAGTCTGTTTGCTCACTAAAGAAAAAAATATTAAGGATGAGAAAGTGGACTGCACTCTGCGGGCCTGCGGCCTGCTGAGAAAAATGTAGGGTATTGTTGGCTTCTTTTTCTTGCACCCATACGTTTTTCTTCCTGCACCTCCATAATTTTTAAAATTTCAAAATTGACCCTGACCTATTATTTGAGAAGGAGCACTGGAGTTTCTTTGCCACTGTTTATCTTCTTCACTCATCTCAGGTGTTGGTGCAGGATTTTTGTAGTTGTGCGAAGCATGGTAGAGGAGTAGGCTACGTTGTTGAAGTGTTGTTTGGGTTCTAGAGATAAAAATTAAGTTTTTTTTTTTAAATCATTGGTGATTATGGAGTTTTTGTGGTTACTAAAAATCGGGATTGAGTAATGTGCTATGGATTCATCAATCCATAATTAAATAATGTGCTACGGATTCATCAATCTAGAATATTACCAAAAACAACAATTCGAAATATTACCAAAATTACCAATCCAAAATTTTATCGAAAGCATCAATTCGAGATTTCTGCGGATTTCATAATCCAAAATGTGAAAAAACATATACGGATTCTTTATTTGTTAAAACTACTGGATTGCATTATCTGAAATATTATAAATGAAGTGTGGAAACGAAAATCCGAAGAAAAAATAGAAGTACATATCCAAAAATCATAAGTTCTACTTACTTCAGGTTGTCAAGATCACCCTAAAGCATTAAGAGATGTGGAGTTCTAGAATGGCGTAGCACGAAATGGAAATCTAACGAAAATACAAAGAAAAAATAGAAGTGCATATCCAAAAACCATAAATTATACTTACTTCAGGTTGCCAAGATCACCCTAAAGCATTAAGAGATGTGGAGTTCTAGAATGGCGTAGCACGAAATGGAGACCAGGAGTTTTGGCTGCGTTGGGAAGAAGAAAATGAAAGTGAGATTTCTAGGGGTTTTAGGAATTAGGGACGTTTTAGGGTTTTTAAAAAAATAACAAGTTTTAGTCTTTGCATACCGTTGTGGGGGTGCAGGAAGAAAAACGTAGGGGTGTAGGAAGAAACTTCCTAGATTGTTTATTCCAATTCACTAGCCTGCTTAGGCCCGCCTCAAATAACTCGCAGCCCTTGGGGGCCAAGTGCGGGGCGGGTTGGCCCGCATGATCTCAATGATCAGTAAAACTTAAAAATTTTACAAATTTCTTTTTGCATCCCCATATTTTCTTTATGCAGCCTCATATTTTACATTATGAAATTTTTACTCCCATCTTATCATGTGTCATGAGAATACTATTGTGAGACCATTTACCTAATGCATCTAAATAAAAATAATTAAATTTATTCAAAATTTCTATTTAAAAATTATTTTTTATTAATTTCTAAAAAATTATGTGGATTGGCCCGCACGCTTGTAGACCAACCCTTATGCGGGGGTGTTAGTAAAACCAGTCCACATATTCTATGCGAGTTTGTAGGCCAAATGCGGAACGAGCTAGCCCGTATTGTCATCCCTAAAAAAAATCCTAAGAGATGTTGGTGCAACAACCATAACATCTAGATACTTTTATTAAACAATACTAATAAATTGAAAGAAATGAATAAATTATATATATTTCAATATAACTAGTTATATGAATAGTAACAAAACTTTAAACTTTGACACTTCTCCTTTAATTTTAAGGTTGCATCTTTATAATTTGGTATAATATAAAGCAATTTTATGATTTGATTCTTGAACAAACTTACTAGACGATTGGGACAGGTAAGAGTATTAAATTTTGGAATGATTTATGGTGCTCCCCAATTTGCTTGTCTATTTTTGTAGGTATACCTTATAGGGAGAGGGTCAACTTGGTCTTTAATGTTCTCAAGTTTGGAATGGTAATTCTTGACATGAATTTGTTTCTCTTCTCCCTTTTGCATATCTTTTTAAAGACATGATCATTCTTCAAGATGATGATGTGCCTAATTGGACTTTAGAGGAGAATGGTGGCTTTTCCTTGCAAGTTCCTTTCTCACCCAGGTAACTCTTGTAATTGGGGTAAGTTAATATGGTCTCATTCTATTCCCTCTACTAAATCTGTAATGCTTTGGAAAATTCTTCGTTGGAGGTTTCCCACTATAAAGTGATTTAGAGTAGATCTACTCCATGTGTTCCTTGTGTGAAAAACATGGGAAATCTATTTAGCACCTCTTCTTTGAGTGTCCTATTGTCACATACATTTGGAGTAGGCTTCAACAGATTTTTCCTACTGCTAATTTTTCTTCAATGGATGATCTTATTATGCTTATCAGAAAATTACTTTTAAACTTTCTCATATTTTCAGAGAAGTAGGTTTTATTCATCAGCATGATCAGGTTTGGCATAACAGTATGCCTCCTAGTATTCTTTTAGTGTTTTTTCATAATAGGTGTAAAACTCCTATGTTTCGCTTGTTTAATATTGTATTGCTTTCTTATATATGGGTCTTTGTTTAGTCCTTCCATACTTGCTATGTATTCTTTTTTTTCTTTTTTTAATAATTTTTTTCTCTTCGTATGATGGTAGATAAATGTTGAAATCTAGTGTGTCAGCCTAACATGACAATTTTGATAATGATGTCTAACATATTTTTTTTTTAAAAAAAACGAAGTTGCAACTACGCAAACAATTCCAATAGAATCTATTAAACATACGAATCTCTCTTGTTTTAAAATCTTAATAATTATGTTTACAAACTAAATTTCAGTTCTGCAAGATTTAACCTAGTGATTTATTCTTTCATTAAATGAAACCTTACTTCTAAATTAAATGAAACCTTACTTCTAAATGTTTGATTTTTTTCAGATTTGTTGGATGCCTTGCTAGATTAATGGCAGATTTTTCACCTGTAATTCTTCCGTCAAAGCATCTAATCAAACTACATAACATATAATTTTAGAGGCTACAATATATTCAATCTCAAAAGATGACAATGCTAGAAAATGTTCATGTATAAAGGACAAAATATTTTTCATGAATTTCTTTTATAAAATGTTAATGTTAAGACTATGGTATGAGCCTTTGGGTACCTAAGCATTGAAGAACATGGGAGGATATCCAAAGTTTATACTAATGACCTAAGACGAATCCGAATAAGATTTGGTTCTTGTTCCTTTCTTTATTGTGACAGTTACATTTGAACTTTGACCACAAATCTTCATTCCCATTCCTTTATGTTCAACCATTGTGAATGGACATAACTCAATCATTCTCATAAACTATTTTGAACCAAGACAATCCGTGGCCAAGAGTTGCACTTGCACATAAACTCTACTTCACAATTCCACCATATAGTTTGGAATCAAATATGGTTTACCTTGTCTTTTTCAATCTCCTCCAAAATCAATTATATCATCATTCAAAACACTACTAAAAAAATCATTAAATAAAAACCAATTTTAGAGACTAAAAATAATTAGTCACTATATTAATTAGATTAGATACTAATTTAAAGACTAAAAAAATTATTAGATTCTAAATTAATTTTTATTACTAATAAATAGTCTTTAAATTAGTATCTAATTAGCTATCAAAGTTTTAATTATCAATTATTTAGATTTTAAATTTAGTAGCAAAAATCTTAATAACTAATTAGATACTAATTTAGAAACTATTTATCAATAATATAAACTAATTTAAAAATCAAATAATTTTTTTAATTTCTAAAATAATATCTAATTTAATTAATATAATTTAATTAATATAGAACTAATTATTTTTAATCTCTAAAATTGATTTTTATTTAATGATTTTCTTGTAATATTTAATGATTTAAAATAATATCTAATTTAGTCAATATAGAACTAATTATTCTTAATCTTTAAAATTGATTTTTATTTAATAATTTTTTTTTATAGTATTTAATGATTTTCTTGGGTGAAAGACAAGATTTTTTTAATGATTTGTTACTTTTCTTTTAACTTAAAATACAACAAAATATATATGCCATGAATTTGATTCAACAAAGCAAGGATTAAGAACCAAGCATTTGTGTGGGAACAAAAATCCATGCATTCACCAACATTTTATATTATCATCATCTAACATGAACTCCTTGTGTTTTTACTTTGACGATGTATGATAAACATTCTATAACGATTAGATGACATTTACACTAAAATTATATACCTATTAAAGTAAAAAGTAAAATCAGTCATAAGCTTTTTCCGACAGTGACAAAGAAGATGCAGAACAAGTTGGAGCCGTTTCCTGATAACAGGATAACTAAAACCAAAAATTCAATTACACAACTATAAGAAGACACAAACAACTAAAGAAAAAAAGAGTTAACTCATGAATTAACTCAATAAATTAACCTATAATTACAAGCTATAATATCTATTTATTGCTTTACACAGTTATCATATCACTCATGATAGATTTTCCAGAAATGACAAGGTTGCTAAACCAGCTGCCCAGACATCATTATCTAGCACATGCTCTTGTGGAGAGTGACTGATGCCTCCACGACATCGCACAAACAGCATTCCCACCTGTTCAAATCCTCATTCATTGTCAGATTCTGCAGAGTAAATTACATCTCAAAACCTACAGTCAAGGAACAAAAATGTGTCACCTTTGTTAAGTGGGATATTGCCATTGCATCATGGCCTGCTCCACTCATCAATGTTGGCACTTCATCCTGAATGTCACCCTCCATCTTCTTTAGTGCAGAATAAGTTGCAGACTTGAGCTGAGAACTCAGATCAGAATCACAAATCACAGCACCTGCATCATGCTGAAGTCAACACAACAAAGTCATTGATTGTTGTTAGTTAGGTAGCATAGACACTGATATAATACGGATGCAGACACAAACACAGAAATACATATAATTTCTAAAAAATTATGTGGATAAGTACGTGTCAGATTATTTTGTAACAGAAAGATGTTTTTCATGGTTGGTTTAAAAGGATTTGTTCCTTATTTTTATAATCATAATAAAAATTTATACAATAAGTTTGAGTTCTTAGAAAATTAATGTATTTCTCCTTTTTAAAATTGTGTTAGAACCGTGTTAGAATGGTCAGAAATCCAATAAATATTTTTTAAATTAGACACTTCATCGATATGTGTCTTATGAGTGTCGTACAAGTGTCGGTGTTCAATACGTATGTCGGACACGAACACGCCATTTAAAAAGAGTGTTTGAGCCTCATAGGTTGTTAGTACAATTCATAAAACAAGTGAGGAAAACAAAAGAAGGCCAGCCAAACCTTGTGTTCAATAATGCAGGATACTGAACGCTTGTCACATATTTGGTAAATTTGTTTTGATAAATCATAGATAACAGCTTCACGTCCAAGGTCATCAATTGCTCGAATGTCCACGGTATATGTAACCTACAACAAGTAAAAAATTCAGTCATCATGAGCCTCAACTACACAAATATGAAATGATGAGACACGCCCACTTTGACATTCCAGGGTCAGCGCATTTTAGAAATTCATCGCTTGCCTGGCCTGGAATGACATTACTGGCACTTGGCCATGTTGATATCTCTCCAACAGTACAGACAAGTGAGCTTGACAGTGATTTCACTGTTGAATCACTGCAATGAGCATCATAAGAAAGGAATTCTTCAGGATGTTTACAGAGGCTTTCCAAGACTACAATTTGTTCTGCAGCAGCTGCCATTGGATCCTGGCGCATGGACATTGGCACTGTTCCAGCATGGCCTTGTGATCCTCTAACTGTAACCTGCATGGTTTGTTTATGTATGAATTATAAACCAACATATATAGATATGAAAGTTTATTTAGATACACCAACTTATAATAGGTAGTTGAGTATTGGATTTGACTCCTAAGTGAGTAAGGATACAATGCACAATCTCAGTCAGTTGTTGATAAGAAGATCAATAGTTGATATTCCAACACATTCATAATTTGTTATGCATGTGCATACAATATTAACCATTGATGTTTTTATCAACAACTAAGACTACTTACTTTATCCTCTAATGTGAGTTACTTTAGATGAGCCAAATCCTTGGTTGACAAGTTCAGATCATATGTTTCACACGCATGAAAGATTAAAGTCTTGTTTGTTAGAAAGACAATTTAGCAAATCAGTTGTATCTTGTTGGGTTCACACAGAAGCAACACCACAACTGATCCAAGTAACAATGCACATTAGAACACACGACAGAAAATTTTAATTGTAACATGCCTTCAATCGTGTCTGCCCAGCTATGCCTTTAACCACTCCAAGTGGGAAACCAACTTGTTCTAGCACAGGACCCTGCTCAATGTGAACCTGCAACATGTAATAAACATCCAAGCAAATTTTCATGAGCTTATTGGTGAAATTATTGAGAAAAATAGCTCAAAAGATGAACAATGAAAATTTTATCACACCTCAACATAACCCCAAACGGATTTTGGGTCATACTTGAGCTTTAAAAGACTTTCCTCTGTAATGTCTATCGAGTTCTCCTTAAGAAAATCTTTTATCATTACATCCCTGAAAGAGGTATATGAATAAATATAACGATGATACAAAATTTATTATAAATGTAACTAGAAAGTTGCAAGGTGAAACCTCTTATCAGATATCTCCAATGTTGTACCAGGCAAAATACCAGCAATAGCACCACTGCCCAAGAATGTAGTTTGAAATCTGACACCCTCTTCATCACTAAATGCAATCACCTGAAGCATTAGAAAGATAAGATGGCATCAATAAAACAGTAGCATAGTTCCAACATTTCCATATATATTTCTGACTATCTTTTTCTCAGTGCACATCATTATTACCAAAGGAAGCAATAAATTAATGTGCAGTGAGCACAAACATGTACTCTTTTACTGCAAACTTATATCAGTTACTTGACTAACCTCAACGGGGCGCTTTAGCTTTTCCAGTTTTCCATTGAAATGCATGGCCTTCAAGGCAGATATTGCAGAGACTATTCCTAGGGATCCATCAAACATCCCAGCATCAACAACAGTGTCCTAATATCCATCATTAAAATGGATCATCACTATTGTCAAGGAAAGGTTCAATTTTATTTAAACAAATTGAGGGAACAAAGGCCTCACCATGTGAGAACCAATCAATAAAGCTTCAGCATTTGCGTTTGCACCATCGACTCGACCATGTACATTTCCCATTTGGTCCACCCAACTGCAAAGAACAAAAGTATCAGTCATGTCTTCAGAAAAACTATTGAGAGTTGAAGAAGTTAGAAAGCTAACGTTCTCAAACCAGCATCCTCCATCCATTTACGAATAAGAATAATTGCCCTCATGGATGCAGGACTCAAGAATGTCCTCTCCAAATAACCTTTGCCATCACTCACCTGTATATCCAACAACAACATTAACTTCCAAGAATAAACAATTTACAGTGAAGTGTAAGTAATGAAATAAGCAATATAGATAACATAATGCTGCACGTTTCTTTCAATGATATACTTTAAAACTGACAGACACTGATGTTATCTGCATTTTCCTGTATGGATATGGATCATTGAGGTCAAGAACAGAAACTCATTGATGTATGAGTAGAAATATAAATGAAAAATTATCAAGGTAAAGCTGAGTTCAGATAAGTCACCTTCCCAAGCTCGTAAAGCCTCGCCACTGCCTCGTCTCTTAGAATCTGTGGAAACAAATCATCTCTTTTTTCTAAATCTCCTGTCTCAATACCTAATCATTTCAAATAGGTACTTAGCACATTCACGCAATCAATCACATCCATCGACAAGAACAAACAAAACTACCTTGTGCTTCCCGTTTTCTTTACTCCTTTTTTCTAAATTAACTTGCGCCAGTTACACACAATTTTCACTACAAATTATGAAGAAAAAAAATCCCAATTGCCATAAAAACCAAGATTGTTACATCATCCTCTTTCTCTTTTATATTGACTAATTTTAATTTCAAAATCTGACCGACAAGAGTAGCATACCCCTCCTACCAACACCCTACCCATTTCAGACACAACTTGAACTCAGATGTCCCAATCTGAATAATAAATTATTATAAATCATCTTGTCAACACAAGCATCTCCAGTGAACTAACAAGTGTCATGAATAGACCCATTAGCACCACGCAACATACAGCAACCAAACAAAACACAAATTTTTCTGATCTCACTCTCCTTAGTCCTCACACAAACGCCATCTCCATGTGAATCAGGTGTCAACTCATCCACAGGCCCAACACAAGCCCAGAAAGGCACACCCAGAGAGATGGTCAAAGGGAGAATCGCAATACAAGGACCCACATGAATATTTTATCAAAAAAAAGACTCCTTTTTGCGTAAGCTGGCTGAGAGAGATTCAAGGTGACGCCAGAAACGGGAGAATCTCAACCGTCAACACGCTGAGTGTGCCTTTTCTGGGCTCTGTTGCATCGAAATCTGAGAGAGAGAGAGAGAGAGAGAGAGAGAGAGAGAAAGAAAAAAGAGATCTTGTGCTAACATCATGGAAACGGAATCTGAATCCTTAAAAGGGTGACTTATGTCTTTGCACTTCATGCAGAGACTCTACCGCAACAACAAAAACAAAAACACAACAACCTTATTTTTGGTTTTTTTATTCTCTGAGACAACTGTAAAGGAGAAGAAAAGAATTACCAGAGAACATGGAAACACATGAAAGAGCTGAGAGGAGGCAGAAGAGAAGGAAGCAAGAGTGAAGAGAAGTGATGGTGGTGGTGGTGTAAGACATGGTGGTGGTGGCGGCTGTTTATGGTTGGAGAAAGCAAAAGCAGAAGAAGCTAAGCTAAAACTGAAGGGTTTAGCTTTAGCTTAGCTAGGCACCAATGCTTCCCAATCTCAAGGACCGAGTGAAGCACAGGGAATAATATGAATTTGTGGTGGAAGTGTTGGCGGCTCACCAACGAACCCGTGACATGCACGAGCGATGTTGCATTGTGGTGGGGCCCCCTCACTCTCTTCTCTCTCTTCTCTCTCTCTGTAACTCTAAAGTGTTAGTGTTGCTTTTGCATCTCCATGTGTTAGCAGCTGCAATTATCCCTTACGTAACTCCTTCAATTATATTCATTCATTCATATTTACTTCAACCACATTATAATTTCCTTTCATTTTTATTACTTCAATTACATTCAACTTTTTTTTTTTATATAACTGTTTATGAGTATTGAATACGTGTCAACACAAACACAAACACATCATTACACATCATTTAAAAGACGTGTTCGAACTTCATAGGTTATATAATAAAAATATAATTTTTATTTTAAAAATATATACATAAATTATCATTAAAATAAGTGAATAATGTATTTTATTACTTTTGGTTTGATGATTTTGTTTCAATGAAATTGTGTTGGATGTAAAATCTATACACATTAAATTTTTTCGGTTTATATTCTTGAATTGATCATTCTGATTTAAACTAATAAGACTACTTAAATTTTAACAAATTTTCTATTTTGGAAAAGGTTTTTAATTCTAAGGAGTCATTCATATCCTAACGCATTTTCTACTTAGTATAAGTTCATACATTCTAATACATTTTCTGTTTTCCTTAAAAAACACATTTCCTATTTTAGTATAATCTATATCAAAGTTAGAAAATAATAAATGAATAAGGTTATGTTCTTAATCCTGAAATGACTTCTTACCTTCTAAAGTTAATAAAAGTAACTGATGGAAAAAAAAGTATGACATACCAAAGTTAAAAATGAGTTTTATTTTGTAAAAAAATAAACAAAAATTTAAGATTAAACACTATAAGAAAAAATGATTTTATAAATTAATTTATTAATTTTTAAAATAATAAAATTCATATTAATTTAATTAAAGATTAATTTAAATATATACCGGTTGGTATTGTACAAGCCATTCACTTAGTTTCGGTGACCGACCGACCACATTGATATGCATTAAAGATGCTAAATAAATGACAACAATAATAAATATGAATCGTGATCATATCTCATCAAATCCGGTTAACACCTCTCGAGAAATCAACTAACAATGATTTAGTAAAAGATATTAACTCATTACAGATATTCTAACATTATCCAAATATACCAAAATATCTTCTTATGAACCAGGGATCATGCTAGAAATCAGCAAACACTAATTCGGTCAATTACAGGAAAGGTTCATAATTAAACACTATAAATTAATTCTTTAGAGAGATGTAACACTTTAATCAGTTTTCATTATACACTCTTTACACAAAGTACTTATTTGATCGAAATACCTTTTTCAGGTCAACCCCGACTGAATACCAACAATTAAAGGAAGAAACTTGAAGTGAGGAATGAGAAGCTAGCCGTCATATCAACAATTGTACAACAAGTTCCAAATACTATCTAGACTCACTTTGTCTATATAGGTACAAAATATAAAATAGTAAGTAACTAAAACTTGATAAGAAAAAATTAATAAAAAAAATAAAATATAAAATGTTAGAATTTTTTTCAAAATTAAAAAAATTATAAAATTATAAATAATTAAAATATTATTTTTTATTGAATTATAAATTGTAACGTAGTGAAATAAACATTTTTGTTTTATCAGATAAATATTTTTGTTTTAGTAAAGTGTGTGAGGTAACTTTTCCTTAAAAAGGAAAGAAAAAACTATAAAAAAAAGTTAGTTGGAACACTGCCCAATGGTAAAAGTTACAGAAATAAATTCTAATATTAAATAATATTTTTTACTTTTATGGAGACTTTAAACAAGGAGTGGAGGAAAAGGATTTAACAAAATCTTTCAATTTTAAACAAATTTAAGAAAACAATAAAGAGTATATTAAATAGTATAGGTGGGCAATATTTTATTTTTATTATTATTATTATTATTATTATTAATTCACACTCTTATACACTTTCTTTTTAAATTAAATTTAAGTGAAGTTCAAGCTTTCATTTTTCAATTGGTAAGTCTCATTCCCAAATTAAACGAATAATGTAAATTTATAATGTCGTGATAGAGATTGTGTTGGTGACGGTTTTTATTACACTTTAATTTAAATCACAAGAAGTGTACAAATATTTATATTACTAATAAATAAAAATGGCCATGCATAATAAGATTATTAAATTTTATATTAAATACTTTAAATCTCATGTTTAAAATAATTTGTAATTGAATAAAAATGTAAAAATCTAAACTTTGTATTACTAATTAGATTTAGCGACCTCAATAAATACTTTTTAATGTATCAATAAATAAATACATTGAAAATAACACTATTTTTATAATCTTTTAGTTGTAGGAAGCATTTTTATAAAGAATGTAATTAATATATATTTTTACAATTTATTAACTTATTACTCATGTTTATGATATATTATATTAATTAACTATTTGTTCTCACACGCGCTCTCATAAAGTTGTAATTAGTGTTTAGAAAGAAAATAGTAATTTGTATTCTCTTTGTATTATTTATGAAGCACACGGCTGTTGAAAATAATGTTTCTGGTCGCGTCTTTCTAATTATTTGGTGTAAAAATTTGTCCGTTAGTGGTAGTTAGGTTAAGTTTATAATGTTATATATATATATATATATATATATATATATATATATATATATATATATATTTTTTTTTTTTTATTATTTTATATTTTTTTTTTTTTTTAAATATATATATTTTT
>Ga0123342_1003669_pt1 | contig 24392 bp, 15 predicted proteins | sample Turbeawhitnodule_FD_89960 | JGI IMG/M metagenome (GOLD analysis project Ga0123342, IMG submission 89960) | Root nodule microbial communities of legume samples collected from Mexico - Turtle bean Mexico white nodule | ecosystem: Host-associated > Plants > Roots > Nodule | place: Mexico: Nepantla... | reverse complement strand
TGTAATATTTTTGTGTATGTGTGTTTTATCGTTTTTTTTTATATATATATATATATATATATATATATATATATATATATATATATATATATATATATATATATATATATATATATATATATATATTCCCGAAAGTATAGGCCATAGTATACATAACATTTTATTAATTTTTGGTTTAAATGTCATACCTCTCATATCATTTTGGTATATGAAAAATATCTAGATACTCCTTTAATAACTTCACTTTTCAAGATAAAGAGAATTTATCAACCAAAAACATGGAATCACATAAATATCCACAAATGCAAAAGTAGGGAAACTGCCAGACCAAAATTCCGGAAGGTCTCCTACCTTGAAGGTTTCTCAATAAAATCAAATCCTAGTATGTCATCAACACCCAGGGCCTTAAGCTGCAAAATGACATTAGAAAGGTTGCACCGCTTAATCTCCGGCATTGTTGAGTCCTCGAGTTTCTCAAATTCTTTTTCAGGATATAGACGAAAGCATTTTCCAGGTCCTTCACGCCCTGCACGCCCACTAATACCAAAAAAAGGCAATATTATTAATCAATTTGTACTACTCTTCAAGTAAAATTCATTAAATATATACTAAATTCATGAAGATAATTTAACTGAAATTAACTGTACAAAAACTTACCAATGATTTCACAATAATCAAAACAATATTTAATAGGGAAAAAAACATAAAATAAATCATAATTCAAGAATGAGCAATTGCATAAAATAAAAATGTTCGAAAATTTAAATATTTCATGAAAGCGAAAAATGATACTTTACATTAACAGGTTTATTCTATTCTTTTCTTATAAGATATATTACAAGGTTCACAATCTTCCACTTTAACTGATAAACAAAATTTAAAATGGTCAAGCATACTAATTTAAAAATAAATAATAAGTACTAGAAATATTGATGGTAGATTCACTTCTAAAATGTCCTAGTCATGCAATACCATGTTTCGCTCAAGAAAATCAAAGATGCCAATTACAAAACTCAACTGAAAAAACAAAAGGAAGTTGTCCTCGGTCATATTGAGCCAAACTTCATTTTCATTAACCAAATTAATTCAACCATTATTTACAAGTGAAACTAAAGATTAAAAAGACTCAAATATAATCTAGCACCACCTTCTTTGCAGAGCTTGGGACTTGGATGTAGGCACTATAATCAAGGATTCCATGCCTTTTCCAGGGTCATAGGAGCGGGCTTTAACAAATCCAGGATCAATTACATACTTGATTCCAGGAATTGTTACTGACGTCTCAGCAATATTAGTTGCCAATATCACCTTCAAAATCAACAAAGAGATAAGTTTAATATAGCTAAAAAGAAGTAATAACCTGGTAAGATATAAATCTCGGAATTTCTTTTAAATATATATAAGTTCGCATACATAGGTGGTGTTCAAGTCCATAATTAAAAAGTCAGAGATACCATTCTGTTATTTCAATGTATTACCTGTAGGAATTATAGCAAGGCGATTGACTTAGTTTCTAAAGTAAAAGAAGTGTTAGTTGAGAGAAATAAAGCATTAGTGGTAGTAGAGGTGATGTCTAAGATGATAGTAGTTGCAGTGGACACGGTTGTAAGGTGATGGGTTCAGTAATGGCATATTGTTGGTTGGTATACACAATTGCTTCACCGTAAGTGTGACTGCTAGTAAAAGAGGTATTGTGGTAATGTTGCAAGAAGATGACATTACCACATAAACGGTAAACAATGGAGCTGGATCATGTTAAGAGTGCATAATGCTGTTTGCTTGCTTACGCTAATCAATTATGAATAAGATGATCAATACACAAGTCCTATGTCTGCAATAAAACTTACATGAAATTTCCATATTTAAAAAAGCCATATGAAATCATGTATATGTCCTAAACCTACCAGAACTCAAAATAAAACCAGCATTTACTTTAAATTTGTCAACGTACTCAGAAAAAGAAGGTGTTTCAATGGGACATGCAACTGCTTCAAATAAATAAAATAGTTCTACAAATAAGTAATCAAAAAATTATTTTTCCCATTTTATTCAATTCTACCAGCAGCATATATTAGTTAGATCAAATGCATGGCTAGTGTACCTTGCGAAATCCAGATGGAGCTGGTGCAAAGACCCGCATTTGCTGCTCAGATGGAAGAGCGGCAAATATAGGCACTATTAAAAGCTTCTGATTTTCTTTAGGTAATTGTGGGAGTTTCTCATTGATAAGCCTTTCAACAGATTCAATCTCTTCTTGCCCAGTCAGAAATACTAGTATATCACCAGGACCTTCCTCTAAATGAATCTGTAAAATCAAAGACAGATATGAATTTAAATTTAAGCAGCAATTTTATGAACTTTATTCTTCATTTATCATGACAATGTTAAGCATGAACCAGAAATACCATAACCAAACCAAGATATATGAAACTGTAAATACAAAAAAATGCATACAAAAACCAATGTACCAGACTAATGCATTGTTTGGGATCCAAAAATCTCTATCTAACAATAAAATAAAAGTTAAATCACATTATACTGAAATACATGGACTAAAAAACCAAAGACCTGGAATATTGTTATCAAGGAAGCATCTAAATAATCTGTCTCTGCTATGCGAGTATAAAATATATCTACAGGAAACTGTCTCCCTTGGATGTGAACAGCTTTGGCACCACCAAAGTATTCAGAGAAAGCCTGTGCATCAAGACTGGCGGACATGATGATTAACTTCAGTGGAGCATACTTCTCATGGCGGGGCTTTTTATGCAAATGGCTACTCTGGTCATTTTCTTTCTCCAACATCATGACTTTCTTCAAATTCCTTTTTCCAAAAATAAGGCCCTGACCATCACTAACAGAACTTGACCGCACAAGCTGTACATTCTTTAGCAAACCCATTAAGACGTCAGTGTGAACAGTCCTCTCATGAGCCTCATCAACAATTATAACAGAATACTTAGAAAGATATGGATCTAACAATGCTTCCCTGTAAGCACAACAAAATGCATATCAACACTCCAATACTCATAAAACCATGGGAAACAACATATTTTAATTCAAAACCTTTTTAGCAGTTCCAAACATACAACCATATTAAACCAACAATCCCATCTCAACCATATTAAGCCAAATTGCAAATCCTTGAATCCCACTAGCTTCACACAAACAGAAAGAAAAAGTAAAATTTTCACCTAACATATAATATCTTCTCTCTTTTGTACCAGGAAGGAGAAAAATAAAAGAACAGGGTTTTGATTGGCCAATATTTATAAGATTAAACTAAACGAAAAAAGGTGAAAATGTAGTCCGTGCTACGCAAAATGAGTACCTCAAAAGCAAACCGTCAGTCATGTACTTAATCCTTGTTGAGCCGGAAGTAGTGTCATCAAATCTAACAGCATACCCGACCTTCTGACCCAACTCAACACCACACTCCTCAGCAACTCGTTTGGCCACAGTGACAGCAGCTACGCGTCTAGGTTGTGTTATCCCAACCCTTCCATCGCGGCAAAATCCAGCATCAAACAGAAACTGTGGAATCTCTACACAGAACAACATAACATAGTGAAATTACTACCCTAAAAAAAATTATTTTATCTTGAAAACCTAGATTACAAAAAACACTGTGATAAGCATTCCACAAGGATAAAATGTAGCCTACGAGTAGTCTTTCCACTTCCAGTTTCACCAACAATAATCAACACATCGTTCTTCCGGACCTCTTCAACCAGTCTTTTCTCAACTACAACAGAAATAAACAATGCCAACACTAATAAGCTCATTCTGAGTAATTATTACACATTGCCACAAAAGTTGAAAATGAAAGTATTAACTCTTAAAACATTAAGGCAATAGATACATACCTGAAGCAATCGGAAGGGACTTCCTCTGTTGCATTATCTTCTGCCTCCTGCATAAGAAAATATAACAAATATTGAATCACAAATTGAAAAGTTTCCATTTACTTTTTCGTTCTGAAGTGATTGCAAAATCCTAACAGGGTTTAAGAAAATACCGAGCGGAGAACTGCGTTTGGTGATTGGGGAAGTTTCCCCGATGCACTGAAGGCATGATTGATACACAAAGGAAACAAAGCAAAGAACAATACAACACTATGAAAGAACTTGAAATTATAACCACACTTGTATTTTCTGGTTTTCGGGGCCAAGCCAAGACCCTTTTTCAACTGGTCTTTTAAACTTAAAGTTGTTTTGTCTCCCCCTACAAATAAACAGACAAAGATCACATCAGAAGTGAGAAAAGACACAACAAGAAAAGAAATGATGAAATAATATGCTATAACCAACAAATATATATTCATACCACAGTCATATTCAAGCACGCAGTAAACATTTATCAAATGTATTTTCACTAGCATTCAAATATCTAGTACGTATTTTTTTCCATTTCCTTACAAAAGCACACCCAACCAATCAAGAAGCGCATAGATTGACAATGTTGAAATTTGAAAACAAACAACTGATCATGACACCGTATATCTGTTTACAACCACTTTTCTTCCGGCCAATTGATCTTACACTTCATTCAAGTTAAGGTGTTAAAAACAATCCAAAATCACAATTTGAGCACCACATAAAAGCTCTTGGGGTGGCCACAAGACAGCAAATTAAACCTGGACTAAAATAATTTAAAATATATATCAAACTCAATCATTGAGTCAATGGACAAAACAACAAAAACAACAAGCACATACTTGCAAAACAAATAAAAAATCTAACATTCTATCTTCACATTTTTTTAATTGTTTCGGTGGAAATAGAGTAACAACCCTCCGTTCCCACCGTTATCATTCACATTTCACTATATAAGAGCGAGCTCAAAGCCATGAATTGACTCAAATCAATCAGAAGATAAATATATTACATCAAAATTACAATTCCATACAGCCAAATAAAAACGAAAATGAAAATTGGAAATGGATCTGAAGAAGGGAAATTGACGAGGTAAATACATTGTTTCAAACTAATCTCATCTTATATAATCAATAATAAATTAATTCTTTTAGGACTACATTGAATAAGATTATCATAAAATATAAATAAATGAGCAATTAATTAAAGAGATAAAACGTGAATCAGTCGACCTCTCGGCTTACAGTTAACCAGTCGGTCTTTCAACTTCTTGATCTATAGAGATCCAAGTCAGACCAAATGATAAGTCAATCTCTTTGATCTCTCGACATGTTGTCAGAACACAACATCCCATATTACTAATTTCATAGGTTAACAAAATAATGTCAGAAACAAGCCCTAATGATAGGTCCTAATTAGATTAAACTTCTAAATGAATCATAATCACGAGTTTATTGAAAGTATTGGGCCTAAATAAGGGCCCCCATTAAAAGGCTCATTGCATAATAGTACAAATAGCTAACTTGGGTATAGGTATGACCAAGATTATAATCACATCTCACTTATTAATTCTCTCACAAACTTGATATTGGAGTACCTACTTGATATTGAAGTACATTTGGAGGGAAATCCACCTCACTTGATATACTTCAAAAAGATCGAGAAATCGTGATCGAGAAGTTGAGAAGATCAAAAGATTGAAAAGGATAGACAAATTAGGATCTTACTATATCATAATAATATTCATTTACTCAACCCGATAAATTATTTTATATGAACAAAACACATTTTAGAAAGTTGCATAATTTTTTATTAAATTCTAAATACTATTGAATGTGAGAGTATCTATGTCAAAATCATAAATTTCATATACGGTTATCTTTACCTTAGAATCAAATCTTTAATCAGGTTTTTGCTGATTCGTAAAAAAATTTCAAAGCATAAGAAAGCGTGACTTCTTGAATTATTAGGAAGGGAAATTTAAAGATTTTCATGGTTTTCCCCAGCATATATGACTAAAACTGTGCATCATTCCAATTTCAACTGAAGTTAGTATACTGAAGTTAGTGCTAATACAAAGAAGTTTATCTAACAATTAGTACATAAAATGAAGGTGCAAGTTCTATTTGAGACAAGGACAAACTAGACATTTGTTCATACAGCAGTTACAATATTCCAAAGGTTAGACCTTCTCTGCATTCTTCAAAACAACATATGCTTTAGCATGAATCCAGAATTAAAAGCTAGCAAATCAAATTCTTCCTATGAAACTCAGTTTAATCACCATGTTGGATTTAAGGTAAATTCAGTGAACCAACAACAATGACAATAATTATTTTGAAGTGAATATAGTTTTCAAGCCGATAAAACAATATAATAAAGACACTTAATTGGCTCATTTCACTCTACTGTCTTATCCTTTGAAACTTTTCCTATCGTGATTATATGACTTTGGTGCATCTCAATAACATATAATGGCATAGCGCACATAACAATTCCCACACAAAAATCGAAAGGCAATACACTGAATACAAATTCAAGTTCATGAAAAGTGCATGCATGACAATAATATAACAATCCCAAGTTTTAATTAGCATACTGATAATTTTGTGATTAGTAAAAATAAAATAAAAATAGATAGAGTTGTAAACTTTCACATTCTGACTCACGGGTAAAACAAGTCTTTGCTACACAATCTTGACAAAACTAAATAAATAATAATAATAAATTAGAACATTATGAAAGAGGAAACCGAATGAAAAATTGAGAGAAACAACAGTTTAGAATTTGAAAAATATGAAAGGACTAGGATTCTTTCAGTTCTAGTAAAGTCTCGTCAATAACTAGATGTACTATGTATGAGGCAAAGCACCATTTTCAAAATTAATTTCTAAGTTACAGAAAGCTGGCCAATTATTTTCGGGACTTCCATTAAAAGCAAAATGCATGTTTCTGATACAGATAGGAATGGTGTCGGAGGAGGACGCACCTGGCTGAGGAGGATGCGAAGACGCGAACGGCGTCGGAGGAGGACGCACCTGGCTGAGGAGGATGCGAAAGGTGTAGGAGAAGAACGCACCAGTAACGGCATAGAGTTTCACTGAGACAAGGTTGGGAGCGTCGAAGCACCAATGTCAGGCGAGGGAGGAAGCCGATGTCGGAGGAGGTGATTCGATGACACAACGGCGGTGATTCGACGAACGGAACGCCGACGGTGGGTTAACTACGGGAAGAAGCTTCACTAGGGTTATCAGAGAGAATGAAATTTAAATTAGAAATTTCGATTTTCTAATTTCTAAGGATATTTGAGGATTTGAGAGGAAAGTGAGAAAGAATTGAGTGTGATTGGATATGTGATTGGAATGAGATATGATAGAGTATATTTTTTTAGAAAAGTTTATTAACATTATTTATACTTATTTTTCTATTTAGCATATATTTGTTTTAATTTCTTTATTATTTAGCACTTTTTGTTTTTATTTTTTTATCTAGTACCATTTCAAAATAAATAAAAAATTAATTATTTTAATTTTGAATGTATTAAAAGAAAAAATATTTAATGTTTAAATTAATGATTAATAAATAAATAAATGATTTTTTACAAAATAAAACAAAAATTGAAAATGTTAAGTTTAAAAAAAATTAAGAATAAAGAAAATAAAAAATTAAACCCTACAACAACATAAAAAAGTTGAATCTATAAATATAAATTAGTATTTATTTTTATTATTATTGATGATGTAATCATGTTAATTTTAAGTAAAAAATACAGGACATAATTATAAAAAAAATTAAAGTCAAGTCGTATTAGTTAGTAGTGGGTACACACAGATATATTGAAGTGTCTACCCTAAATACAAAATCCTAAAAAAAAAACAATGCAAATGCTACACTTAATGTTTAAAAATGAGAAGGAAAAAAATATAAAAATAAATAAATATAGAAAATAAAAACATCAACAATAAAAATAAAAACAAAAACAAAAATAAATAAAGAATGACAAAAAAAATAACTAAAAACATAAAAGATATAAAATAAAGGAAAAACAAAATAAGATAAAGATAAAAGATATACAAAAAATAAAAACAAATCTAAACAAGATAAAGATAAGAGATATAGATACTAAATAAATATGTCACATCCAACATCTTTGATTTCTCCATCTTTCCTTTTATATTATACACTCAACATTTTGTTTGTTGTCAACAAATGGTTTCATTATATGTCATTGTTCACTATGATGGACAATGAAAGAATGTCCCATTAAAGGATGTACATTCAGTTTTGTGACACCAAAAGTTGTTGTTATCAAAAGTGAAATGACCCTACAAAAAATGAAAGAAGGCATCGAATGATTGCACAGAGCATTCATGAAATCATCCAAATTGACCCTTCCACACCAGTGTCAATCATAATAGCGCACATGAAGTCATCCTTGGGGTATAAGTCACATATAAAAAGGCATGGTTAGGAAAACAACTAGCCATAAAAAATGCATATGACAATTGGGAAGAGTCATACCAAAAATTGTTAGCACTCCTAAATGCAATGCAACTTTACGTTCTTGGGTTTATTTGGAAAATAAAGACTCAACATGTTTATGAAGGAAACCTATTAGACGCGGACCACATTATCTTCAAAAAGGTATTTTGGGCATTCAAACCATGCATTGATGGTTTCAAATTTTGCAAGTCGGTGTTCCAAGTTGATGGAACTTTCTTATATGGGAAATATAGAGAAACGTTATTGGTCGCAGTTGCGCAAGATAGCCGGAATAACATATTATCAATTGCCTTCGCCATCTTAGAGGGTGAAATTGTAGATACTTAGTTTTTTTTCTTGCGAAACCTACGAAGATATGTCACTCTGCAAGATAGTCTCTGTCTCATTTATGACTGTCACAAATCATTAAAGAGTGCATACTCTAGATACGGTAGTGGTTGGAATAACAATAATTTTGTGCATGTGTATTACATTTTGCACATAACACAAAACTTCATGAGGCGGTTTAAAAATACAACACTAAAGAAAGATGTTGTCAATATGGATAATTGTCCTCATACATTAAATTAATCAACTCTTTCAAATTATACATATTGTTTTTGTCAATTTTAATTACTAACTACATTTACAACAATAATAATAGAAATAAATACTAAATTTTATTTATAGACTCAACTTTTGTGTTGTTGTAGGGTTTAATTTTTTATTTTCTTCATTCTTAAAAAAAATTAAACTAAACATTTATTTATTTATTACTTTTTTATTTTTATTTTGTAAAAACGTATTTCTTTATTCATTAATTATATTTCTAACTATTTTAAACATTACAAATATTTATTTTTTTAATAGATTCAAAATTCAAATTATCATTTTTTTAATTTAATAATTTATTTTTTTATTTTACTTTTTGAAATGGTGTTAGATAGGGAAATAAAAACAAAAAGGTGTTACATAGGGAAATAAAAGTGTAAATAATGTTATATGAGGAATTGAGTCGTTTGTGAGTGATGCGATTGTTGAGGTTTTTTATTTTTTTTAAATATAAAATATAAGTTTGCAAATTTATTATAGTATTTAAAAATATTTAAATAATGAAATATGAGATATTTTTGTGTAGATTTGAGTTAATTGAAAAAATTTAAATTATTTTCGGTACAGTTGAATAATTTATTTTGGTATCATTAAATAATTATAGAAACATGGAAAGAATAGTAAAAATAATATTATATAAGTATATACAAATTTATTGTTATATTTATTTATAAACTTTGAAATTTGTTTATATTCATTGATTTAGATTTATTTAGATACATAACCATTTAGATATTTTGGAGAACATTTTATAATAAAAATGTTATATATAGAGTGAATTGTACAACAAAATTATTTATAAAGAAGATAAAATATATAGAATAAAGTATGGAATATCATATAATATGACGAAAAAATAATAGGAAAAAAATATATTATTATATGTATTATTGCATTAATGACAAAATAAAAAAGAATACCAAAAAGGAAAAACACCTCAATCCCAGGTGGTTTGATTTTTCCCTTAAATCTTTGCATATAAGGAGAATGAGAGAAATCATTTTTCACGCGGATTCACTTGGTCCCGAGATCTCTTTATCCAAATCATAAATATCTCTTCAAATTATTCCTCTTGAACGGTAAAACTCTTTAAGCAAACAGAACCTTAATTTATAAAATTAATTAAAAATAAGCAGTTTAATTGTTTTTGTCCACTCTACTTTAGTTTTAAGAAATAGTGAGATTATTTCACTAAAATTGTTTTAAAATTAAAACATTTATTGTTTTTTAATATATGTGAACAAACATTTAAACTACATTCATTACAAAAGGAGGAGAGAATCATTATGTAACGATGAGAAATAGGTGGAATTGTAGGTCTAACATTTTATTTATAAATTTTGATAAATTGTAAATAATAAAATATTTGTGTTGTTAATCTTATACTTTTTTTTTATAATAAATACCATAAAAAATATCTAAAAATGATTTATTATTAGTGTAGAAAGAAATTTATCATAAACTTTATACGAGAATTTCTGGGAACATTATTTTTAATACTTTTATCTAATTTTCTTATTATAGACACTCTTACATGGTAATTATGAAACTCAACTACTGTGTTAGAAGAAAAAGTAGCATTAAGCATCGTGAAACTTCTGCAAATATGAATCTCACAAACAATTAAAAAATATAATATTATATTTTGTAATTTTTAGATTACACATTATTACACTACTTTTTTCACATGTTCACTATGTTTGTGACTATTTTAAATTCAATCTTCGGTTTCATTTTATTGCTCCATAAAACTATTTTTATAATAAAACTTTACAATATTTTAATTTTTTAGTTATTATGCAGTTAAGTTGAGTTGGATTTATCAAATTTAAAAATCATGAGTACACGAGAAAAAAATTATTTAAATTAATTATTCAACCTAAAAATATAATTAATTATGTTTGGATGGTTTCATGAGTGTAACCAGGTTTATATCCGTGCTAGTAATACATCTTTAAAAAAAAATTCAAAACCATTAAAAATTGATCATTATTTTCAAACAAAAAATTGATTTATTTTTAAATAAACATCAAATTTTTTTTTAAAGAAATAAAAGAATAGAATGAATACTAAAATATAATTGTATTTGTATAGACTAGACTAAAAGGGCCTATATAGTACCTCCAACTAGCAGTAACAATTGTTTTTTATCTTTCGATTACTCCTCCTTTACCCTTCTCGTACTCGTTCGTTCCTTCGTGCTCAAACGTTCCTTCTTCACTTTTCATCTTTACTGCTCTTTGATGCATGTCCAAGAGTGAACCTAAAAAGGGTTCTCTTACGATCAAGTAAGTACTCTATATTAAGAGTGTAAGATGTATATTGATAAAAGTGTCGCTTAGTCTTGTGTAAAAGACTTGTTTATACTTTTTAGTGATGGGTTATTTCATTCATAAAGTATATCTGGCGTGTATCTTCAATAAAATAGTATTTTGCAATGAAATGAACGCACACTCATTGAGGAAAGGAGATCAACTCAACTCGCATTTTGCAAACCAAATGTGAGACGGATCTATACAGAATGGGTCAACCCACACTATCACCCTAAAACCAATATACAAAGTTTTATAAGAACGATGTATTCATCTTCAAAATGACAACTTAGTCAGCGATAGAGTAAGAGAAAAAAGTCCATGTGCTTTTAATATTTATTATTCACACACTTTATCAATTAATTTTGTTTCAACCTAAAAAATTAAATGCATTTTCAATTTTCTACTAACATTTCTTTTTTCTTTTACACAATTAAAAATTTATTTAATTTAACAAAATGTTTTTTTATAATAATAAATATGTTCTAACTATTTCATATAATTTGTATTATTTTTAAATTAACTCTTATGCAATATTGAAAATAATGTTTTAAATAAAAATAATTATAATCCATAAATAAATAAATCAAATTAATTTTTCAATAATCTTAAATATAAGAGCAAATTTATAAATTTACATTTTTATCAATTAAAAAAACACAATTTCAATCACAACATCACTAAAAAAATTTCATAAATATTTTCTTCATTTTTTCCACCTTTTTTTATCTTAATTTAAACAACCTCATATCCCCATTCCACTCGTCTCAAATCCAAACAAACCATGTATGTGTGAAAAACTAGCAAGGGCTTGCTCCTAAAAGGTTAAAAGACCAGCTAAATGAAATATTTTTTTTCTATTCTAGTACAATAGCCTGAAGAACCCATACAAAACCCTTAAGTGAAAGGTGAGAAAGTGACAGATAAAAGATGACATGAGCAGGATACAAAACCCTTTAGCTTCTTAGAGTTACACAAAACCCTTTACCTCTGAGTTAGTTACGGTGAAACCAGGAATTATCCAATTGCATGCATGAGTTTAGAAGAAAAAAAATTCTTTATCCATGTATGATTTTCCCAAATTACTTGCGTACACTGCAACACGAGTTGTCTTAGTTTCATTAACTGAAACTATGCTCGTCTATCTTTCCTATCCCTTAAAGGAGCATATTGCAACTAGCCACAAAACAAAACCAAAGAAGTAATCATGGATTTCTTCCTGAACAATCCAAAATACAAAATTTGTAAGAACACAAATTTTGCATTCCTATATAATCCAGAATACAAAAAGTCACAATTTAACTTTTGAATTCTATACTTTAGGAAGTATCTGGATTTTACATTCCAGAATTAAAAAAAAATATTCAATAAAAAATGTAAAAAGGTAATTTAATTAATTTTCAAAACAAGAAGAACTGCATGGAGGTGCAGGAAGAATTTGCCTACCAATTGATATCCAAAGTGGCCCTTAAGTTAATGTTCTACAGCAGGCAATCACAAACAATGTGGGGACTGTTTGACAATTTGCATATTGACCAGGATTAAAATCTAAGCAGACAGATATTATTTTCCAAATCCATAAGGGCTCAAGTACGTTTGCATATAGTATTTTTTAATATCTACCAGTCAGTCACCAGAATTTAGAAGACAAATACTACGGGTAAGGAACTAAGAAATTCTGAAATACATTGTCAGCGGTGACGAAATGAAGGGCCAGCAAAAGAGTAACGAGAAGAAACTGGCAACCTGTCTCCATGATATGGCCGCAGTTGATGACGATCAGACAAAGCATCAGGAGCATCATAGATTGGGTAATGCCTATCTCGTTCAGCCTCTCTCCTTGGCAAGTTATCCGTCCCAACAAAATGACTTCGCCTATTCAAATAAGAGTTTTCCTCCCTACTTAAAGGTCCCAAATATGCATCCCTAGGTGAAACACCGTGGCGATAGACATGATAAGGATCCCTGCTGTCATTCAAAAACAGAGAATCCCTACTGTCATTCAAAAACAGAGAATCCCTACTGTCATTCAAATAAAGATGATCAGTTCGAACACTTTCTACATGAGCAGGAACATTTCTCGGGTAGCCATGGTCCAGGTGATGAGGTTCATAGTGTCTGTCATAAGATTCCAATCTAGGATTAACATGAGATGTGGTAGCCATATTCCTTCTATATCTTGGTAGACTATAAGATCGATTGTTCTCCATTGGATACAGATCATGACCAATTTCCTCTCGTTGGTCAATTTGATGATCCCTATAGAAAGACTGCACATTATAGTTTTCCCTCTGCAACTGGGACCATGATCCCCTAACACTCTCGGGAGATTCTCTATCTCGAATTATTACTTTTGGCTGGGAGTGGACAGGGTGCACACCTGAACGAATTCCAACTGGCTGGAAAAGTTGAGTGAGCTTCCTCACCTGAAACAGAATATTTCAAATAGCATTCACCATAAAAAACAATAGAAAAAGAAATATAGACAGGCCACTAGAGGTAACGTTCAATTCTTACTTGTCTAACAGTAAGTTCTGTTCTGAACTTGTGTTTTTCATTATAATTCTCCTTGATGGCTTTTTTGAAAATGCTCTCAGGTAGTGGGAAACAATCAGCAGCAATTTTGAACCGCACCTGAAGGTGTTAGCCATCAGCATATAAATAAGAAACAAGATCAGAATAATTAGACATGAAAATGAAAGAAAGTAACCTGAGCAGGAAATTTGCCACCAAAAGCTTTGGGTTCAAGCTTCATGCTACCAGAAGATGAGGCCTTGTAAATGCCATACAGTAGCTTCAGATCAAAATCATAAAGAAAAAGCTTAAGTCCAGGTTTGATTTGTAAAACATCATCCTTTTTACCAGCTGAAACACCCATGACACGATAGCGGAAACAATCGGGTTTTGTCTTTGCATTGCACATAAAGATGAAACCACCAAGCTTTTCACCCTTCTTGTCTTTCAATAGATTCCTTTCCATGCCACCTCTCTTAACTTTGTGTTTTACGCTCCTAGAACCCATGCGTAAGTCCCTATGTTTCTCTTCACTCTCTAGATTTTGCTTAGTCTTATCCTTACGAGTCTGGGTCTTCTCTCTGAGACTTTTGCCATTGGTGCTCTTGTTTTGGCTTTCTTTTACTTTTTTTCCAACCTCCTGACTCTTCCCTTTCAGTGGTTCATTATCAGTTTCCTTCAGGTGGCTATCGTCTGAAATTTGTTTCTCATCTGCATTATCCAACACTTTTTTGGAAATACTAATTCTTCTTTTGCCATGAATATGCTGAGTACCACTATTCTTCAATGATTTACCAGCATGAGATTTCTTAACAATTTTATATTTTGCCTTCAATGACTGTGGAGTATTCTTGTCACTCAACTCTGGTTTACTAGATCCTTCAGGGGGATCGGTAACCTTCAGTTGGCTACTGTCTGACTCTTCCTTGGGACTTTTGTCAACAGTGCTCTTATTTTGGCTTTCTTTTATTTTATTTTCAGCCTTCTCACCCTTACCCTTAGATGGTTCATCATTTGTTTCCTTTAGCTCACTAGAGTCTGAAATTTGTTTCCCATCAGCATTATCCACCACTTTTTTAGAACTCGTAATTCTTCTTTTCCCATGAATCTTTTGAGAACCATAGTTCCTCCCCTGAAGTTTACCAGCTTGGAATTTCTTAACAATTTTAGATTTTGCCTTCAAAAGTCGTAGGGCATTCTTGCCACTCAAATTTGGTTTACTAGTACCTTCAGGGGAATCAATATCCTTCCTTCCATCAACTTCTCCAGAAGAAGGATGACCAAAAGTCACTTCAGGAAGATTCTCAGTGTTCAGCATATCATGTTTTCCTGGTGACAGAGGACTAGAAAACACTTCACTGGGATTCATAGTGCCCATCATGCCATCTTTTTCTGATGTTGGAGATCTAGAAGCCAATTCAGGAGGATTCTTAGCACACTTCTCATAATCTTCTCTAGATGACACAGGATTATCAATGCTCATCATATCATCTTTTATCAAAGCCATGGGATTAGGAGACACTTCAATATGATTTACAGTGCCCACTATACCATCTTTTGCTAAAGACATAGCATTAGAAGACACTTCTGGAAGATTCTCGTTACCCATCACATCATCTTTTCCTGAAGATGGAGGATTCTCGGTACCCAGCATATCATCCTTTCCAGATGACAAAGGATTCTCAGTGGTCATCGTCTCAGTTGTCCCTGATGCCAGAGGATTAGAAGACAGTTCAGTAGGATTCACAAGATCAATCTTGTTATCTTCTTGATCCATATCACATAGGCACTCTGCACAAGATTCCAAAGGAAAATTTTAGTACATCCAGAGAAGATAAGAACAATGTTGTCAAACTCGTAACTCGAAGGCGGATCGAAAGGGGTCTGAAAACTTGTAACTCGAGGATCGTAACTCAACTCGGAAGAGTTACTATTCAAGTTACTACTATACATAACATAATTAAAAATAGATTCATAATTCATAAAATTGTCCAAATATATAACATAACTAAATGGTCTAAATACATAATATAACTAAAAGTAGATTCAAATAATGTGGAGCAGTGGCGGAGCAGTGGCGGAGCAGAGGTAGTGGCAAAGCAGAGGCAGCAAATTGCAATGCGGCGGTTGTGCGTAGTGGCGGAGGCAGCGGGCGCAGTGGTGCACAACGACGAAGGCAATGAATCACGCAAGCGACGACGACGAAACGCAGTGCTAGCGGCGACGACACGTTGCGCAAGCGACGACAGTGAGCACGAGCGGCGACAACGAGCACAATGGCAGCAAAACGGCATGACAGAAGCACATGTTATGAAAAATTTAGGTTTCTAGGATTTATTAGGTATAGGGTTTTTTTGGTTGCGTCATGGATCGTGGAGGCTGATGGATCGTCCGATCCAACCCTTGGATCGCTAGATCGCTTCGATCCAGAGAGAGTTTGCTCCCATCTACGATCCAACCCGTTTTCGTCCAAAAAGATCACAAGATCAGAAGATCGTTTATCTAACTCGCAATCTTGACAACATTGATTTTTCACATAAACCAGAAAAGGCAATAACATTTCAACTAAAGAGAGGCTGAGAATGAAAAAGAAAGTAGTGCCAATGGTCACAAAATCATTTGGCCTAAAAACTGTGGATAAATAAGGGCAAAGTATGTAGAGATTTTGTTAATGTATAAAGCGCATTGGAATTGAAACAAGGAATAAGAGCAAAATTAAAATCACTTGTACAAACGTGAAGACCATGGTTGTGTTTAAATGTTAGTAATAAAATAAACGGAGCTACTGTTGGAAAGCCACCTTAATTGTAGTCACCCCTAATGCACCATAATTGCAGCCTCATCTCAAGAAGGCACTTGGTCCCACATTGACGACAAATATGGCTTTAATAGAGTCTAGAGAAAACTTGGCAGTACTTACCTTATAAGTCAATTTTATATGATTGGGTTAGAATCTGTCTAAGAGATACTCAAATAACTTTTATGTTCAATCACCTCTAACAATAATTCAAAAAATCACTTCATACAAAATCTCAATTTAAGCTGAATTCTTTTTGTTCAATACCTACTCATCCTTAATTTGCCAGCTACTAATCCTATTTATTGGATTTATATAAATTATTTGATAGTAAATATATGAGCTAAGATATTGCAAGTAGATTTTTATATTATTTTTCATTAAATGATTAGGCATCCATTGCATTTTACATAAATAGACGAAATGTATGAAAACAGTTTAAGACAAAACCTCCAAAACAATCAATAGTTTTGTGCATAATAGAGGAAGCTTGAAAAGAATAAACTTGGCCAGAAAATGAATGGTTTGGCTGGAAAATAATTGGTTAGGCAAAATCCAGGTGAGCTCAGCCAAACTTTTGACTGGAAAATGGAGAGGCAGAGGTGCAAACAATGAATAGTGGAACTACCCCTCCTCCTTGATCTGGCCGCGTTTTGCATGACACAAAAGCACAACGCTATCAGTTTCCTGCAGCAACCAATAGCCACAACCATATGGTCCACTACAGTGCAATGGCAATGTCATTTGTAGAAACCGATAAAATTGCTGTTTGTAAGCAGTAATAAGTAATAACCAATGATATCAGTATTCAGAAAGGTCGAAGAGGTCGTTGGGGGAGAAGGATTATTTGCTTACTGTGACAGCTTCTTATTTTTTTTTATAGTTTTTTAGTTCCTTGGAAGTTAAGGAATGGATGGAATATTGTTTTGGAGTCTATTAAAGATATACAGATTAGATTTTCACACATTTTTTAGGAGGAAAATAGGTGTGCGGATAGGTTAGCTGCATATGGTCTTAGAACTTTAATTTTTATTTGTTGAGATTGAGTGCCTCCTTGTATCATCTCTGAATTTTGAAGAGATAGATGTGGTCTCTCACAATTTAGATTCTCTTGGGTTTTGGTTTGGCTCCCCCCACTTTGTATTTCTTTTTCTATTAATTGTATTAAGAATGCTGCATAAAATCGGTACAGATTGTAGCGCTACCCTGGTTGCGATTGCAATTAGTAGAGTGATGCAATGCAATAGTATTCTTTACTTCTGGTTAAAGAAAAAGAAGAAATAACCAAAAGAGGAAATGATATTTTAATCCAAAAGAAAAGCAAAAAGACAATATATTCTATAATCAACTCAACAAATGAACTGCAAAATCAAGTTTGGCCAATTGTAAGACCCAAGAGCAACCCTAAACAACTACTTACATTAAAGCCCATTAAAGAATCCGATCATTCGCTATAATTTAACAGAACATACAGAAAAAGGCAATGCTATACAGAGTAGACAAGAAAATGAAAGTCATGCAAAATGGTAAAAGAAATACAGCAGAGGATGAAAAATATATTCTTTAAAACCCTAAAAAGCACTACCAGTACTGCTGGGCCATAGAATAAAAAAATAAAGAAATCAAATCTTACACTCATGCACCCATATAATCCTTCACCCCCAAAATAACCAGAGATTAGGTTTGAGAAACTTAACAGAAGCAGACATTCTTACGAGACAGAAACTAAAAATTAGACAAAAACAAAAACGATGAAATCTATACCTCGAAAGTGAAATTTTCGATTCCTGAAATGAAATTCAGCCTCTGAATGAAATCGCGGAAAGGGGGAAATGTAAAATCATGTTGGAATGAGAGATTACCTTTGAAATCTGAGTGAAGTGTTGGAGGGGTTGAGAGAGAGAGAGAGAGAGAGAGAAAGTTGTGTAACCGAACCAAAAAAACTACTGAATGAACGTTGAATGAAAGGGAGAGAATATGGGACTCAGAATTTATCTACAGACCTATATGGGCTTATGCCATTAAAATATTTATTTTTAAGTAATTAATTAATTAAATTTCAATTATTAAAAATTAAAATTTTATAATTAAAAAATGACACCAACAAAAAATTATAATATAATAATATCCACTTTTTATAATGATTTAGATTATTTATTAAAAAAAGTTTAAACTGATATATATAATTATAATCATAAACTTATAAATATTAAACAATTGAATAAATAATAAATATAGAAAAAAATACAATGTATTTTACGATTTAATTTAGTTTGGTTGATTTTTTAAATTTAAAATAAAATTTACAAAAAAAAATATAAATTCTATCAGAATTGCTTAACTTCACTTAAAAATTTCTAAAAAGTTAAAGAGTTAATAAGAAGGTCAAGGAAACGACATATATATTTAGTAAATTATTTATAAACCTGAATTTTTTATTTATTTAGAATCAAATGTCGATTTATCTAAAAAATTATATTAAAAAATAGAACGAGATTGGATTATCTTGAAAGATTTTTAAATATTTTTAATTTGTCTCAGTCTTATATATTTTTATTACACCAAAATATGCATGTGAAGTAATTTATTTTTAAAATGTATAACCTGAGTAAGTCGAGGACTAAGAAAAATTTCATACATAATAAATAAATATCCCAATTCCAAAAAAAATAGACATTTACTATGATGTATGAAAATAAATATTTTTTGTTTTTTTAATACAACTAATGATGTAAAATAGAGTTATACAAAAAAAAAAATTAAAACATAATAGAAGAAACGATAAATTAAATAAATAAGTTCAATATTCTGAAAAAAAAAACTGTTAAATTACATCTTATATTATTATTATTACTACTAGGCGTACGATGATTTTTTTCCCTTAAATATCAATATTCCACTTTTATTTATTCATCTCTTACTTTTTATTTTTTTTTATTTTTCTATCTAACACTCTTTTATTTTTATTTTTCTACTTAAAAACATTTTTTACTTAAAAAAAAAACTCTTCTTAGAATTTGGTTTCTTTAGAATTTTGTTTTATAATTTTTTATTTCTTTGTCTAGAGTAAATAAAAATAAATTTTTTTAAAAATCAATAAAATAAAATAAAATATATTTTAAAAACATTTTTAAGTAAAAAATGTTTTGAAAATTTTAATTAAAAATGAGAAGAATAATTTTTAAATATTTATAAAATTGTAGTAAATTTAAATATATGTCTTAATTTATAATAACAAATATGATTATATAATATTTTTTTTATAATATTTAGGATTTAGGGTTTGAAGTTTAGAGTTTATGACTTAGAGTTTGAGAAATAGAGTTTAGCATTTTATGGTTTGGGATTTACATTTATTTTATACATAATATTTATTTACATAAAAATACCTATAAAATATTTTATTTTATTCTCTTTGTATTGATATTTTTTCATAAATTTTTATACATTTAATTTTAAATTTTCAAAATTTATTTTTTCTTCTATTTTAATTTTATAAATATTTAAATTAACTATAATTTTATTAATATTTAAAAGTGAAAATTGTGCTATCTTTTTTAAATAAAAATAAAAGGATGCTAAATAGAAAAATAAAAATAAAAGGATATTAGATAGAGAAAAAAAAAATATATTAAATAGAAAAATAAAAGTAAAAATAGTGATAGAAAAAAAGTCAGAGCGTCTCACATTTTTTATTTAATATAATAATATTTAATATTTAAATTAAATAAACAATATTATTATTAGTACATTTATATTTTCAATATAAATATATGGTTTGTTTTAATAAATACAAAGACAATGTTTTAATTATACGATAAAATAAAAAAATTACTGATAATTTAAAAATAAATATACACACTTTAATTATTCAAGAATATCAGTCTAAACCAAAGAGAATAATCCTCTTTTTATATTATTATAAAATAAATAAGTTGGGGATAAAATGAAATATAAGTGGAGGACTAACAAAAATTCATACATAATAAATAAATATCCTTTGGTCTTTGTAAGTCTCAGATAGATGAGAGAGAAAAATGTTATAACTCTTTTAATAAAATTAGGGTTTCTTGGTTTTGTGAAGTATGCTGTAAAAAGGGGTTAATATAACTCAGTTCACAGTTTCAAGCTGGCCATTGTATAGGTTGAAGACACCGACAGAATCAATTTAAGAACCAACGAATTCTACCGCTTCACCATGCTTGCAATCGATTCATCCACCGAAACTGAAGGAAGTGACATGCGAATTGCACCGTTTGAATAAGAAAGTATGTGAGGTGAATTTTCGGTTAACAAAGCACTCAGTACCTTCAATTTCATCCACGCTATGGTTCATTTTCTTCTACTTTTATCTGTTTTTCCATAGTTTTTCTGACATGGTGATGTGTAGAATATTGAAAACCCATTAGAGTTTCAGCTACTTATTTACTAAGACTGATTAATTTTGCTAACTATTTTCTTTTCTACAATTATTTTAATATTTGTTATGAAAATGGTGAAGAAATGCAATTCATTGAACTTGGCCGCCATAGGAATAACGAATATTGAAATTAAAATGAATAACAATTTTGACATTTAATTCAATTTTATTTAAGCAATTTGCTGCTATTCTCTCTTCTGCTCCTGTGTCTCCATCCATAATCTCATCTGTTTCATTCCATTTCATGTAAGTTTCATCTATCTGAAACTTATAAGTCCACGACAGGACTCCTCTGCGACACGACAAGCTTCACTGTCTCTCTCCTGGTTGTGGTTGGCCCTGCTCGTGTTTCTGGTATGCCTTTCACCACTTCCCACATTATTTCCTGTCCTATTCTGCTGTTCGTCAATTATTTGCTGTTTAGTGTTATTGAGCGTTGGTGAGGTGTTTGAAACATGGAGGATGACTCTCCCTACAATTGTGATGGCTGTAGAATTAAATTGCAAATAATGCTTTTCATTAGAAGATTACTCTTAAGTTGTCACATGGTGTTTTAATTTTAATTTCTTTCTGAAATGATTGTGATGTTTCTTTATATATGATTGGCATTTGGTAGTTGGAAATTGTATTGTAAATGAGAACCGTTGGTTTCGAATAATAGGCGAAATGAGAAGAAGGATCAGGAATGCTCTTTTAACATGTATTGATATGTTTAAATTATTTGCTACTTTAAGTACTCGCTGTGAGATTTTTGTTTCATGTTCAATGTGCTGCAACTTGTACCATTTCCTTGTTTCTAATTAGATAGATCTAAAAACCAAATACCCTTTGGAAATAGATTCTCTCACATACACAATACATGTCCCATTTAACTTGTGACTCACTGGTTGAATCAACAATCCAATAACTTGATTGAATCGATGACTGGATTGAGTTTTATATCACTGCCAATGATATTTAAAATGTGGCCTAACTTATCCTGGTCACAATGAATCAGTTAAGGACTGGTTTGGGTCCTGATTTTCCAAGGCAAATATTTGACTTGTCCACCTCACTCATCAGCCTGTTATTTGTGCAGAGATGGAAAGCTGTACCAGCAACAGAAACAATCACTGGAGAGCCGAGGAAGCCATTGGTGGCAACACTGAAGCTCTTCAGGCCCTTAGAGAACTCATCATATTCCCTATGCACTTCTCTCAAGAGGCACAGAAGCTTGGCCTTAAGGTTCAATTTTTCCCTTTGTTCAGTATGTTTTTTCTTCTATTAATCTGTGGGTCTTGTTCTTTGTAACTGTCAATTTATCTTGTCCCTTTGTTTTTATTTTATTTATTTTATTTTCTTCTAGTGGTCCAGAGGATTGCTGCTGTACGGTCCACCAGGCACTGGAAAGGTGATTTCTTTTGAAAAATGATCCCCTTTTTAACTTAACATGGAACAGAGAATATACTGCAATTTTTTTTGTTTATTTTCCAAGTAGCCTTTTCTGTTTATTTAATTATACATAATTCCTTGTAGTTAGTATAGTTGAAAGCATAGTAGCTACCAGATCAGCTGCTCCATTTTGCATTAGGTTACTTGGGTTTGGGTACTTATCATACATCATAATCTGAGCGGGTTGACAACAATCCACTGAGACCAGTCTGATTAGTACATGAATATAGCCCTCATGTTGATAACACAATATACTGTTATAGTTATAGAAATAAGGAGTTGATCCTCGATGTAGATTATATATGTATATTATTAGGAACACTTTTATTTATTCCTGTATAACATCTTTTGTTATTAGAGGATATAAAATATTCTCTTTTTATTGTATTGATTCCTTTTACTCAATATAAATAAAGTACTCGTGCTGTTTCAGAAACACATGGTTTCAGTTCAATGTTTCTCTCTTCCCTAGCGTTTAACAGATACCAATTATAGACAATCTGTTGGTAAAGTCCTGGACTGTTGTTGAAGGGATAAAGGCAAGATTTGTCAATGGGAATAAATGAAAATGACAAAAAACAGATAGACAAAAAAAATACAGGGTTGGATTTGATGTCTTAATATGGTGCAATCATGTTATGAGTCAAACTTACATTTTGCTTGGTTTGTGAATGTAAAGTTAGTTATATCTCTACCTGTATGGTGAATTCTATTCAGACAAGTTTGGTACGAGCAGTTGTTCGAGAGTGTGGGGCACATCTGACAATTATCAGGTACTCTTCTTTTTTAATGTAGTTTAATGGATCTAGTGTTTGGAAGTTCTTTGACGTTGATCAATTGCTTGTCATTATTTGTCTGTTTATGTATTTTTCAGTCCACACTCTGTTCGTAGAGCACATGCTGGTGAAAGTGAGAGAATTCTCCGTGATGCTTTTTCAGAGGCATCATCTCATGTAGCCTTGGGCAAGCCATCGGTTATCTTTATAGATGAAATCGATGCACTGTGTGCTCGCCGAGATTCCAAGTATGAAACAATTGATGACATATTTGCTAAATAAGATAAATTTAGTCTGTGAACACAATTTTGATGATGGTATTCTCTAATGTAAATTAAAACATCTCCTGTGAGAGACTCTCTAATCTTGCATTATTTATATTCTTTGTTATAATATTTTACCTCTCGTTAACTTGTTTTAAATCTGTTATGTGTTACCCTAAACATTTTACATTTGCCTGATTTGTGGATAGGTTGTAGCCTGTCTGTCTGTTGAGTGTCATCAAAATTCAGAAGTTCAAATGTTTTATTTTAATATCATTTCATTGATATTTGTTGACTAGGTTATTATTTTTGTCAATATATTTTGGGGGAAAATTCACTTACTCTAGGAGTAATTGTTGTGATACTTCATTTAATATATTCTCACAGTAGACATCAAATTTCATGAATCCAACTGTAAAATTGAATATTTTCATCAAGTAGCTTAAATTTACAAAAGCAATTATGAAATTTTAAATCTATTTGATGCTTTATGAAATAACTTCATTGTAATGAAAAGAGGTCAATATTGAATCTAAGATTTACATACCTATAAAGGTCGAATTTATGTAACATTTGGTTTACATGGTCATTGAGGTAATGAGATAGAATTCAATGGTTGGTTGATGAAGTTTAATATTTATAATGTGATAATAAGCAGACTAAGTGTATGAGTTATTCCTAAAGTAAGCGGATCCCCTCTACACACGCATATTAAAAATAGTCATGAGTGGAGTGAAATATTAAAATCATTTAATGGATATCCTTTAAAAAGTTATTTAAAGTTTTCAGTATGGTGTTTCCTTTGTTGTCATTGGCAATAAATGGGCTAGTGTTGGATGTTCCAGGTCAAGTGTATTAAGTGATGATAATGAAGAGTTTCTTTTGTTTGTTTAGAAATGTGACTTCTATT
>Ga0123342_1003668_pt1 | contig 24395 bp, 16 predicted proteins | sample Turbeawhitnodule_FD_89960 | JGI IMG/M metagenome (GOLD analysis project Ga0123342, IMG submission 89960) | Root nodule microbial communities of legume samples collected from Mexico - Turtle bean Mexico white nodule | ecosystem: Host-associated > Plants > Roots > Nodule | place: Mexico: Nepantla... | reverse complement strand
GGGTTCTATTGAAGATTTTAAACTAGCTTCCCTTACCTGGACTTTAGCAGATGCTCACTAAGAGCTCCAAACCCACCAAAAGCTTAAGGATACCCTAACCTGCACCACAGAGTCCTGATCACAGATCTAACTACATCACTAGGACCCTGAGCTAACAGAGACTAATTCTGAAGATAAAAGCCTCACATGTAAACTTAAATTAAAAGGCAACCCAACCAGATCAAAACTAACTCAAAGGAAAAAGAGCCCAGAATGAACTTACTCTATCTAAGATTTTGATCGGTCAAACTTGTAGAGTTCACTACCAGGAGTCCAATAGCAGACTCTGATCATCAAACTGATGAAAGAGGAGGTCAGAATCTAAGAGAGAAGGAAAAGGAAAGGAAAAAGGGAACAAAAAATGAACATACTCTATGAAAGATTCTGATCGGTCAATCTTGTAGATCTCGTTGCTATGATTCTAATGGTGGACTCCGATCGTCAAACAGATGAGCGAGGAGGTCGAGATTTTAGAGAGAAGGCAGAGGAAAGGAAAAAGGAGTTTGTAGAGAGATAATGGTTCTTTTTAAAATGAAACCTGAATAACTAAATTTCTATTTAGATAGCCTTTTCACTTTAATAATAAAATATTCAGGTGTCATTTTAATTGTACCGTTATATTTTGATAAAAATACTACATTTGATTAGATAAGAATATATTACATTTTTTACGAGATAGATATAAAGACGATAATTGTATCAAAATAAGCCAACTGACTCGTATACTTTAACTCTTTAGGTTGAATTAAAATTAAATTAACTCAACCTTACTCATAAAATTTTAAAAATATAGAAAAATTTATACATTTTAAGTAATTTTAAATTGGAGATGATAATTTCCAAAACTTAATAACTAATACAAACTTAATTCAAATGATAACTATATAGTAAGTAAAAGTATTAAAATAAATTAAAATATGAATCATTTAAATAATTAAATATTCAAGAGGAAGTTTGTATATTTTTTATTTTCTCAAAAATATAAAAATAACTTATAATTTTCTTTAAAAAAAAATTCAACTTAACTTCATGAACTCGTGATAAATTAGGTTGATTCATGGGTTGCAAACACCTCTTAACGTCCAAATAAATGAATATACTATTATATGCTTTATATATAATTTACATTATATATATATATATATATTATGTTTTATGATATTTAAAATTTTAAAAAAATAAATAGAAGATTTGAAATAATGCCCTTAACTAAAATATAATACAATTCCTAAAAAAATGTATGTATTGTTTAAGTTAAAATATAATTAATAATTTAATATATAATTCATTTAAAAAAATATGTAAATTAAAACTATATAAAAAATAGTATGACAAATTACTCATAAGAATATCTAAATTCAATAAAATGCAAGGAGAATAAATATTAAAATTTTAAATTTGTCTTTTCCAAACTTAAAATATCTCCCACCTTGATGAAAACAATGATTAGGTGAACAAAGTTCGTCCCTTGTGTGTCCCATTTCATGCATACTTCCCTTTATTGATTTAGAAATTTTTTTAATCATTTAAGAAATTATAAATAGGAGTTTTCAATTTGATTTATATTTTTAGAATTGAATTATACTCTCTCAATCATTGCTCTAATTATGTTTGTGTTTTTGCGTTAAAATATAAATAAAACATTTTAATAAAAAAACAAGTACAATACTTTTTTATTATTTAAGTTAGTAATATTATTATAATTTTTAACTTAGATTATCACTTTTCTTTAAGATTAAGGTTTAATGAAAAATAATCAATTTCAGTATTTAATTTATTACTACAAATATTAAAACTTATATTTTATGATACCAAAGTTTTATTATTGTAATTAAACATATATAAGTTAACTTAAACTGTCTGTCCACTTTTAATTTTTTTTTAAATAAAAACTTTCGGAAATAGAGAAAAGAATGTTAACTGAAAAACTAAATCAAGTACATCAAAATAGTAAAAATTAATAAAATTGGTTTAATTTGAAAAATAGTAATGATATATAATTTAAAGAAATATAATAAAGAAGTGTAAATGATTTGCACAAAAGTAAAAGACTTTATAAAGAACAGAAAATATTAATGAAAATGAAAGATAAAAGAAAATTAAAGTAGTGATAAAAGAAAATTAAAGTAGTGATAGCATACTGAGAAATATTACTTTTTTTTAATTAGTATCATGATAAGTTTAATAGTTTATACCTTTTAACAGTGGAGTAAAATTTATACACAATTTTCTTTTTTTATTTTATTTAAAAAAATTTACGCAAATTCGTGATGAAATATTTTTTAAGGAGATAATATCTTAAATGAGTAATTTTGATTATAATATTTTAGTAGATTCGAAGTCAAAACATTAATAAATATTAAAAAATGTTTAAAAACAAACCCTTCTTATATTTGAGTTGTTTTTGACAGAGTGATTATCCTTCATTCATCCATTGCTTTGAAACAGTCTCCTCTTATTCCTTCCATGCTCTTTCTTCTTTATGTTTCTCTTTTTTAACTACACATTTTAATTTTAATTAGAACAAATAAAATAAATAAATAATAGAAATAAAAATGTAATTAAGTATTTTATATTAATTATAATATATTAATGAAAAGATATACCTCTTCATAAAAATAAAAGTAAACAATAACTTTGCATGTTATTGAAAATTATATGGGCATGTAGATAATCAAATATAAATTTAAAATTTTGGTGTACTGGTTAAGACCTCGGTCATCGGTAATAGAGAAAGACATCGGACATCGGTTATGGTGGTCTGATAGTAATGGTGGGTCATGTAAGTTGGGGTCCACAAACAGTATGAGTTAACACCCAAATACCAGGAAGGACCTAAATCACGAGAGAATCATGCATGGGGTGTGTATAGTATATTCGGGTACGACACAAACAAGTGTTCCCTGAAGACGCTAAGGCCCGTTAGGGTTAGGGTTTCCAGGGAAAGACTGCATGCATGACACATGAATAATTAAGGCACCCACAGAACAGATGTGCCGCAACGCTGGTACATGAGTAGGTATCCTGGCGACTACACGATTAGAAAGATTGCACTCCAAAAAAGGCAAGTTTTGTGTCGCGGTTGCGCTAAGCTTGTGCAACGCGTCACATGATGCCTCACCAGTAAACCCTAATTCCACTTAAGGAAAGAACCTCGAGGGATAGGGAAGTTGACCTAATACAACCTATATAAAGGGTGGTAAGAACCTAGAAAATGTATGCCGTTTCTAAGACTGAAACTGTTTTACATACTTATTGTTTCTAATCCAGTACTGACTTGATCGTCGGAGTGCAATCAACAAGTAGGACCCTCTCTATTTCAACGGAGCCACTCTCAACTACCCAATGAGAGAACGGAAACCACCAGGAGAAAGGAGGAGTCACCATCTACCTTTGAAGTCAACGACGGCTGAGTCAACGGACATAAACATTTGGTAACTATTTTTTTATTACTTTTGATCATTTGTTTGTCTGATCTTTAGCATGCAAGCAAACCTATCACTATCTTTAGCAAGAATAATGATGATTAGATTGATTAATATATAATTAACATTAATATTCATCATAGATTTGACTAACCTAGAATTTGAGTTAACAGAGAAAAAATGAGGTGTATGTTGATGTGATGCTCACACGCTTAAAAGCGCGTTACATAAGCTTTCTCGCACACTCTGTAAGACAATTTCGAAAGGCAAAGGAAGAAAAGAATTTGGAAATCTCAGTGAGAAGAAGGTTCGAACTTCAGTATTTTAAAAAATAATAATGAAATATTCATTTTGTACTTTTCTTTTACATGAATTTTTCTAATTATTTAACAGAAGAAGCAATTCCTCCAAAGAAAGAAGAAAAAATATTTTGTTTCAGCTTTATTCGATGTGTGTTGCTTGAGGTATACTATATAATATTGTAGAAAACGTTTGTTTCAAACAATTTTTCTATTTAAAAAATAAATAAATGTATTTTATATTTTACAAAAATAATTTATAGGAGTATGAATTAGTTTTAATTTAGCTTGAAGTTAAAAAATGTTAATTAATATAATTCAAGTAACAAAGAATATTTTAAATAAATATAATTATATTTTTTAAGTGCGTAATTTAATTAAATACGGTAATTATTATTTTATATAAATAAAATATTGTATTTTATTTAAAATAATTATAATTTATTTATAATCTTATAATTTATTACATATACACATATATTATTAATTTTTATATTGTAATTTTAAATTATAGTAAAATCATATATTTTCTAATATATTATAAAGAAGAACTTTCTTTCTAAATACAAAAATCATAATTTTTTATTTTTATTATAACTATAATAAGTTAAAATTATATGTTAGATAAAACAATAATCGTTATTTAAAAGAAAATGATAAATATAATTATTTAATTTAAAATAATAACTATTTTTGTTAAATGATAAATATATTACCTAATTGAATTAAGTGCCTAAAATTTAATTATCTTAATTTGAAACACTCTCTCATACTTTATTATATTAATTAATATTTTTCATTTTAAGTTTAAAATAAGGATTAAAAAATTATTAGAAAAGGTCATTATTAAAATTAACAATGTTTTTTCAGGGATTATAAACATATTTACATTTTTAAAATATAACAATAAAATAAATATTTTCGTCTTTATTAAAAGATTAAAAGAATTTATTTTTAATATATACTATTTTCACATTGTTATATTCTACACTATGAGAAAAATAATTTTTAAATATATTTGTAGAAAAAGACAATTAGCCAGCTTCTTTTGCATTTGTAGTTGGTTTAAAACTAGTAGAAGAATCTATCTTCTTAAGTTTTTTCACAAGCTAGTTTCTATGTTTTTTTTAACTTGCTTTCCTTTTCTATAAGTAATTTTTTGAATTTAATTTCCTCTAAAACTTTAACTTACTTTGAACATTAACTTGAATATTTATTTTACATGGTTTTTTATTGGGTTGTTTTGATTTTTTTTCATTTCATTCTTCAATTTCAAATTCCTTATATCAATTGATTGTCTCAAGTACACATTTAACCCAAACTTGAATTACTTTGATTTCTAACTTGACTACCAATGAAGATTTAAGACAATACTTAGTTTAGAGTGGCTATGGTTGGAGATGCTCTAGTTGCTTAATATATAAGTAATTTTATTATTATATGATACGTGGCACAGAGATAAACCATGATGTGTCTTAGTATATTATAATTAAAATATTTAAAAAATTAAATGGATAAGCTTTATAAGAAAAAAGAAAGAAAGAAAAAACTTTATCCACCAATATGTATCCTAGGTTTGCCTATTTCCAGTTTTCGCTATTGTAATAAATGTGTGTAGCACAAAAAAAAAACTAGGATAACCATTGAATATTTAATTCTCCAACTTATATTATTATATATCAAAGTATTTAAAGAAACATATCTAAACATTAAAATAATTACATATATTCCATAAGTGACAATTCATATGGTTCTATATATATACATATATTCTTGTTTAGTTATCTCTAATCTTACATCGCCATGTATAGAATACAATTAATAGATTATTAAACAACAACAAAATAAGAAAAAAATAAGTTATTTGGATTTAAAATATTTATCATGTTAAAATAATTCAATTAAAATTTATCATAATAATAAATATTATTTATTGTAACATAGTTCTTTTCTTATACCCAACCCAATGGATAATTCACATTAGATTTTATACATAATTTAAATTATACTTAATCATAATATGAGTCAATTGTCTCAAATATCTATTTTCAAACACTAATTAAAGAGAAACATGTAAAATCATTTTCATCATCATCAAACATAGATATTTTCCCTCTGAATTTTAGTATTTTATTAGATCTAATAGAAAAAAACCTTTAACTCCTAAACCCAACACATCTTTGATACGTCTCAAAGTAGGACCACACAACTATTTTTTTCAATTATACCAACAAAATCATTGGTCAAATGTCTTTTTAACAATCATATTAGTTTTATAATTCAACTTAATATCATAATCTAACATAAAACTAATGTACCACCTCTATCTCATGTTTCACTATTTTTCATCAAACAAACATTTCAACTTAAAATCATAATTTATACAATAAGAATATAAAATCTTATATTACTATATATTAAAAACAATTATAAATAATAAATCTACTGACTTTACTTAATTTTGTTGTCACAATATTATTTCAGAAACACTTTTTCATTTAATACAAATTTAATTTAAATAGTTTGTTAATAATTGTATGAAGCATAGATTTGGTTCATATTAATTCTCTTTTCTTAGCAACTTGATTCCCATTTAAAAGATTGTAGTTGAGAGCATTTGAAATATGATTTAAGGGAAAGTTTATGAATTAAGAATGTGAAAATGAGGTAGTTATGTTTATATTTAAGTATTTATAGTTGTATCTGAGAAGGCCACCTAGATAGCAGCGTGTTCCAGACTGAGACGCGGCTGACGAAGTTGACTGTTGCCTGCTAGCTTTGCTCCTAACACGGCCAAATCAAATATTTCTTCTTTCTTTCTAACTCGCCACCCAATAACCTTCCTTTTCACGCTTCTCTTCTCTTCTCTTTTATTCCTTTCTTTCTTTCTCTTCTTCATTCCATCAAAACCAAACCGTCTTCTCTCTCAACAACCAAATAAATACCATTTGCCTCAAACACAGTTTTGCCTTCTTCATCTTCTCTTGTGTTGTGGTGAACCCATTTCTACTTTTTCAGCCTTTTTCTCTCTCAACCTCTTCACACTGCCAAAAAGTCATAAATACTGCAGCTTTGCTTTCACAACAAACACTATGGTACACTATCACCGCTCCCATCAACCCAGAAAGCCTAATGCAGACTCCGCCAGAGATGAAGACTCACACACCATCATTACCTTGGATTGCTCAAGCTCTGCCTACTACAAGAGAACCAGGCCAAAGCTCTTGTCTTTCCTCCTACTCATCACCTTTCTCTCTTGCTGCTACGTCTTCGCACCTTTTTTCCTTCCCACCTCCTTCTCCTTCTCTCTCTTGTGTAAGCAACCGGCTAGCTTCATCTCTCGGGATTTTCCTTTTCTTTTTTGTCTCTGTTTCTTGGTCTTTGTGTTGATCTTCTTTTCTTCTTTTCAGACTCTCCTGTTGTTGGAAATGATGGGAACTCAGATGGGGTTGATGCAAATGATTCTACTTGCTCTTCTGTTTCTGCTGGTGAGTAATATTGCTGTTCTCTGTCCTTCTTCTTTTTGTTTGCTTGTGTTGTTTGTTTTTTACGTGGATTACCAAACATAATCATTGAAAAAGGGTAGCCCCATGGATTTTCCTTGGTTTAGTTCATTGCTAACAAAGTTAGCCTGACCAAGTAATGGAATTTGTGTGTTTTACTGAGAAAGTTCCTGTTGTTAATTCGTTTTAATGATTGAGTTTTTTTAATAATAAATTTTAGAAATTTATGCTTGTTTTGTTGGTTTCGTGCTGTTTTCTCCGAATAATGTTTTGTGCTCTTTTGGTAACGCAGGAACTATTTGCTGTGATAGAAGTGGTTTTCGTTCTGATGTCTGTGTGATGAAAGGGGATATAAGAACACACTCTGCTTCCTCTTCGATCTTACTCTACAATCCAAGGAGCGCTGATAATGTTTCTGCTGAGGAGGAACTCCAACATGAAAAGATCAAGCCATATACTCGGAAATGGGAGACAAGTGTTATGAACACCATCGATGAATTAAGCCTTGTCTCAAAGAAAGTAAATGATGTTGGTGGTTGTGATGTCCAACACGATGTTCCGGCAGTGTTCTTCTCTAATGGGGGCTACACCGGCAATGTTTATCATGAATTCAATGATGGAATCATACCCTTATACATTACTTCACAGCATTTCAATAAGAAGGTAGTGTTTGTGATTCTTGAATATCATAATTGGTGGATCATGAAGTACGGGGACATTCTTTCTCAGCTGTCTGATTTTCCACCAATTGATTTTAGAGGAGACAATAGAACTCATTGCTTCCCAGAAGCCATAGTTGGTCTCAGAATCCATGATGAGCTAACTGTGGATTCTGCGTTGATGAGGGGTAACAAGAGCATTGTTGATTTTAGAAACCTTTTGGATCAAGCTTATTGGCCTAGGATTAGGGGTTTGATTCAGAAGGAGGAAAGAATAGCACAAGAAAAATCAAGAGAACAAGACTCTTCATCTCAATCATCAGAAACCTCTGAACAACAGTATATTAAGCAACAAGTGCAAGAAAATCCAAGGAAGAAACCAAAGTTGGTTATTCTCTCTAGAAGTGGGTCAAGAGCCATAACCAATGAGAATTTGTTGGTGAAGATGGCGAAGGAAATTGGGTTTATGGTGGAAATTTTGAAACCAGGCAGAACAACAGAATTGGCCAAGATTTATAGGACTCTTAATGCAAGTGATGTCATGATTGGTGTTCATGGAGCAGCTATGACTCATTTTATGTTTTTGAGACCTGGCTCTGTGTTTATTCAAGTGGTTCCTCTTGGAACCACATGGGCAGCAGAAACTTATTACGGGGAACCTGCAAGGAAGCTTGGCTTGAAATACACTGGCTATCAAATTCATCCTAGAGAGAGCACTTTGTATGAGAAATATGATAAAAATGATCCTATTCTAAGAGACCCTACAAGCATTAACAAGAAGGGGTGGGAATACACAAAGAAGATCTATCTTGACAGCCAAAATGTCATATTAGACCTCGGAAGATTCAGAAAAAGGTTGCATCGAGCTTATGAGTATACACTCTCCAAATCAAAACTCAATCTTCAGCACCAACCAATGTGAATTTCAGTGGTTTCATTAACCATGTTCTTTTTTTAATGTATAAAGTAGTTTTTTTCTTAAGTATTTATCATTCTCATGCATATCAAGACAACCTGCAAAGTTCTTAGTACAGCAAACATATACAAATGTATACTAGGATGTGTAAGTAAAATCTATAATTTGCGACTTCCCTCATTTTTGTGTGAAAAAAACTATTTTATCTATACTGGTCACTTCAAATCCAATGGTCGTTTCAATTGTTAATGTTGATCATGCCATGCCAAAATTTCATGTGGGAATTTTTTGGTTTCTGATACTAGGTAGCTCAAGGCCAGCTGGGTTCCAAATATATTTTATCACGCATAATCAAGTCTTATTATTTATTTATTTCTTGTAATTTATAAAATTCATATGTTATATAAAACATTAGATGAAATTATGGATTCACAATTTAAGATCGTAATAATTTGTCATTTTTCGGAGATAACATATTCTATTAGAAAAGGGGAATCCAAGAAAGCTGATAACCACAGTGCAAAGCTGCCACCTACGGATGGAACCTAAATTTGTGCCAAAAGGCATAGGTGATTTTTTTTCTTAATTTCTTAGGCTAATTATCTGACACGTTCATTTATGAAGAGAATATGTAATAATGCGTGTCTATATATACAAAGTTGAAGGGGCAATGCTTGAAGTGTTGAAGAAGTGCATCATAGGTATATGTTGTACTAGAAACAAGCAACTATGTTGTTCTTGGAACTTTTGTGAATGGTGGCAATGTTATCCTCGAGAATTGCACAGTTGCATTTGAGCATGTGATGATTCTTCTGTTGCAGCCATAATTGGATGTCAGCATGGAAACTCCATTGTTGACATGTGACATGTTGAGCAGATTCAGTGGGGACCACTAACGGTAATAAACTATGAAGGGGAAGCTAACAACTGCATAACAATATATCATATCCACATATCCTTAATCTATTCACATCTGTAGGATTTGCAAGTTTAACTATGTCGTTTAGCCAGGTGCTTCGGAACAAACTTTATATGTATTGACTTTTGTTGAATGATTTGTAATTTCGCTGTATTCTAATGTATATATTGAATCGTTATATATCTAATCATTCATCATTCATAATAAACTATATCCATGTATTGCAATTGTGATTCATATCACAAAAATCTGATATTTGATGAAAGAACAAAGGATATATTTTGGACATGAGAGAAGGTAAAAAAGACCTTGATGTGAATTACACGCTACAAAGTGCTTAAGTATAATTACTCGTGTGTTTCTCTATCTCTTATCCTATCTCTTACTAAAACCATTGGGAAAAGTTAGGTTGTTGGTGGTCCATTTTATAGTTTTTTTATCTTGAAGAGGGAAAAATTTGTGATGTTATCACATGATAGTCCTCTACTCCAAGACTCCACCCATGTGGGCAACTGGAATTGGGCTCCAAACTACGTACAAAACTTTCCCACCATACTATGATGTTTCAAAATTATTAGGATAAACATGGATGTGATATAGGGCACCACTTGTTGCTAGAGTAAAGAAGAACTTCAGCCTGCATTGCATGAGCTTGTAAATTTTTAATTTCATTTTCTGAGTTTCTTGATTTTTGTAATTACAAGAATGCCCCTTTGGAAAAGACAGATCTCCTTGAAAGATAAATAAATACTGTGACATTTTTTACACTGTTGTTAACTTGATCATAAAACCAAAACTCTCCCACCAAAGTGGAGCTTGTCCTAAACTAAGTCAGCAATGTTGGCATGCTTCAAGTCGAGGCACCACTGTCACTGATCTACAGCCACCGTTTTGAAGCCTTGGTGTCTGAATGAGGATTTGGAGGAGTTCTAGCATTTGTCTCCTTGTCCTCAACTTCAGATATGGATACAAAACTATAGTTTTAGTATATATTTTCATATCACTTGATAAATGTAAAATGGCAGTTTTATAGGTTTTAACTTACATGCTACTACTGGCTTTCCTCCAAGTGAAGATCTACGTGAGTTGTTTGGCAGTGGTGCTTGAATCCCTGTTAGAGATTTCCTCCTATTTATTTTCTCAACAGCTGAAATTGGTGACTTTACACTATTTGTATAGCCAGTGCCCCTGATGGGTGATTTTACATGATTTCTATGGCCACTGCCCATTGGTGACTTGACTTCAACCATATGTTGGCTCCTGCATATTTCACAGAGGATAAAGATTGAGTAAAACAGTGTATCATTATTAAGATCGCATTTGTATAACCTTTCATAAACAATTAAAAGAAAAATAAGAAACTAAAGAATTAAACTTCTCCACAAGTCAAAATCAACTTATACACTTGACTAAGGTAAACAGTTAAAATCAACTAAGGTAACTAAGGTAAGTTAAAACTAAGTTATAGAAAACTAAGGTAAGTTAAAATCAACTAAAGAAAATGACTTGTTCTTACAGAAAACTTATATAGTCTATTTCTCCTAAAACTGAGGTAAGTTAAAATCAACTTAAGAACTTGACTTCTTATAGAAAACTTCTCGTCTATTTTCTCCTAAAACTGAGGTATATGAGTAGTTTATAGAGTAGTTTATTCAAACAGTATAAGTAAACAGTTAGAACACACCTCTTATCAGGGCCACCATTGATCAGTTTCCCAATTGTTCTCAAGGATCTTCTTATCTGGGATCCTTTGCCATTTGTGCTACCCATCACCTTAGAGGCATGTACATCCCGAACAGGTGGTTCAGGTGTTTGAGGCAGTTTAATAGGATGAACTTGCATCCCGTCATTTAATTTTATCAATCTCTTTTGATAGGAAATGCTTATAGGACTTCGAGGGGTTTTGGGGTGCAACTCTGACCTGGAATTGCCACTGCTGAACTGGCCATTTAGTTTTGACACTGCCTCTTCATCTTGCATTGAGCGATATTTCTGCATAGATACTGGCTCATATTGCAGACCATCTTTCTTGATAGCTTTTGGACCTTCCAAACTTAATCTTCTGGAACGAGGTAACAAAAGTGGTGATTTGGCTCCACTTCTATCCTCACAACTCACACATTTATCGGTCTTTACGGCACTGCAGTTCTCAATGCTAAGTCTTCGAGAGGGCAACGGAGTGTACTGCTCTCTGTTTCTTTGGAACATTCTCTGAGTTTCCTTGGTTGCCAATGCAATCTTAAGGCTCTCAACCTAATATTCATGTAAAACAAATCACTTCGACTTCATTTGATTTTAGAACACACTGACTCGCTTCAACTCTTACATATGTCTATGATACTGAATGACAACCTAATTCTTAAGTTATGTCAGAGCATGCATAGAAGTTACAAAATGTTTGTGCCACAAATTTACATTCTAACCTGTTCTTTTAGTTGCATAACCTCACTGCTTTCTTTGTTCAAACGGGCTGCCCCCAGTTCCACAGTGGAAACCCTCTGAGCAAACTTTAAAGTACTCACTGTTTCACCAAAGGAATCTGCTTCCGGACTCACATGAGCAAACATCAATGTTTTTGCATGTCCACCTAATGCAAAAATTTGCAAGAGGAAACGCATTACTAACAAATATTTAGTCATGTGGTTAGAAAAGTAAAAAGTAGAGTCTCCAAAGCCTTTCTGTGACATCATCTCACCCTACAACTGGAATTCTACAAAAGAAAAAAAGCTGGAATTGGAAGAGAGAATGAAAATGATATAATATTAGCATGCACCTAAGGAGTCTTGCAAAAGAAGAGTGAGTTTGCTGTTCCTGTAAGGGATGTGAGAATTCTTTTGAGCCAGGGCTGTGATCACATCTCCCAAACAAGAAAGAGATTTGTTAATAAATTGTGCTTCCTTTAGTCTTTCCCCTGTAACTTCAGACTTGTCTACTCGTTCACTTCCAGCTAGGTCTACCAAGTGCAAGCAACTGCGAATGGAGTTCCCAGATGTATCTTTGCCATGAACATGCACAGTAAGTACACTGCAAAGTGTTGATTAGCCTTATCAGTGCCTCAAAAACCACCCCAGGTATTTTATATAAGAAAAGCAGAAATTCACCTGTGGGAACGACTACTCCTGTTGTTCATTGCAGTCGAACTGACAGCGCGATTAACCTCACCAAGTTTCATGAGGGTCATAACATCAGCTGTAGAATTCACAGGACGCAATTTGGCATCTGGAAGGCTCAACCCATCATCATTGCAGCTCCGGATTTCTAATTTAAGGTTTAGTTAAGGAGACAAATTACTTGCAAATATTAAGATCAACGGACTATAAATCAACCCTACTCTTGCTTATTTCTTTAGAACAGTGTGGAAATGTATGGAATAATGAATATGAAAAGGATATTTGTTGTCAGTTTTGTCCTCTGCAAGTAGATCTCTAACTTGTTCATTGTAAATCTCAACCATTTGAACATAAATGTCATAGTTTATGATGTCATTTCTTTCATTAGACATTTGAAACAGATCAGTAAGAGCCAGATAATTGATTCCCATATCCTTAAATGTTCCACCTGAGGGACCACTCTGCAGCAAAAAAGAAATATTTGATTGAATCATCTAGGTTTTCAGTCTGTAAATATAACGAATAGTCATTGCTGGTTCTTGCATTGATCAGTGGCCAGGATAGTAATGCAATATTAGTATATTTCTATCTGAAATGCAATTTTCATCTTGATTTTCTTCTTTTAGAATCAATTTAAACAACATATCCATGATGCAACTGAAGCAGAGTGATATTCAGTATCTTACCATGGTGTGAGTCTTTCCTGAACCAGTTTGACCATAAGCGAAAATACAAACATTGTATCCATCCATCACAGATCTAATTAATGGCTGAGTATCCTTGTAAACCTCATCTGAGCACAAAACGGTAAATTTCAACAAAGAGATCCTAAGAGAAAAAGGTAGTCACACTGGTTCAAAATACTATTGGCTTTTAGAACTCTACCTTGGTCAGCTGTTGGACCAAAAACACGATTAAACTGAAAAAGTTTCCTTCCATCTTTCAGTGTTTTTGATGGATCTAAAATGAATAGAGAACCATCTTCCCCAATGAAATCAACAATATTGCTTGATTCGGCCTGGAATGATGGCCTGATTCTGCAGTAAACTCGAATATTACCTGAGTTCAAAACTAACTTATCATCAAGACAAGAATACACAAAAAGAAAGTGATCTTATACATTAAACATAATCAAACTAAAAGTATTTCAACCTTTCAAATCTTGGACCATATTGTATAGTTTCCTATTCTCTTCTACTACTCTGCTATATCCAATAGCTTTAGTTGACATCTCCTGTATTTGACTTCCTGAATTCATGAAGCAACATAACACAGGACTATTAACAGAGTTTTCAGAAGCAAATGTCATATGTATAGACAGGTACAGGATAGAAAATCACCTCTTAAAACACCTATACATTTCTTTAACCTGATCATCACCTCATTAATTTTTATTTTCTAGAAAGTCATCCCCACCAACCCCAAAAGCTAAGTAACAGAAAGATGAAGTTTAAAATCATTGGTATATACAGTGATGGATGTTTGTCTCATTAACTTAAGCAACATGGCATCCCCCCCTTTTATAGTGAGGAGGTGTAGCATTGAAAGTCAGCAAAGAAAATCAACTAAATTTTATTTTGCCAACGATGAAGTTAAAAAATACTGGAAAAGTTAATAGTTATTCATACCAATGTCATTAAAAAATCCTTGAAACTGAGATTGCATATCTTCAAACTCTTTCTTAACTTTCAACTTCAAAGCCTTAAGATCCTGAAAAAAGAAATTTAAACACCTCAACAAATGCAGTAGACCCAATCTGTGTTTCCACCAAAGAATTATCTCAGTAGTACCCCTTTAGGTTCTTCTAAGAGAATATCAGAAATAACCACATATTTTCTTCATATTTCCTATTTCCTAAATCACTAGGGAACAAAATATTGACTTGGCATAAAAAAGACAATTGTCTTCATATTTCCTAAATCACTAGGGAGCAAGTTTATTCCATCAAGTATCACTCGTTCATTGCATATCCATTGTGCTAGATGTGATGTTTTTCCTCTCAATTACTCCAGAAAGTAAATTAAGATGTAACATAACCAGCATACATGCAATAGAAAGCAATTGAAGTTTTGGTGAGACAAAAATGACTATAAAGAGTATCCAGATACAGTTTGTTAAACTATAATTTAGCCCTCCTACACTGAGCATAGTTCTTGTTGGAGATCCCACATCGACTAGAGATGCAAACCTCACTTTATAAACCGAGTTTATGAGGTTGAGTTAGACTCAAAGTCCACTTCTTATGGTATCAGAGCCATTTTCGAGCTTATCCTAGCGAGAATTTATTGGGCTTGTTAGGCCACCCGCTATCGGGCTGTTATCGGACCACTCATAATATGTTGTCCCACGCATGAGGTGTCACTTTCGGCGTGAGGGGGTTGTGTTGGAGATCTCACATCGACTAGAGATGAGGACATTTCATTGTATATAAGTGGGTGCAAACCTCACCTTATAAGTCGATTTTATGGGATTGAGTTATTAAAGTCCACTTCTTAATAGTTCTAAATTATGATTTCTAATTAAAATAACTTCAATTCATTGCTTAAAGTGAAAACAAGTGAGATAAAATGCATACCAGAAGTTCTTTTTCCTGCATGTTTAAAAGATGCTCCTGGTTGCATTTGCATTTTCCGGGACAAGCTTGGCAACACTGTATAAATAGTAAATTGGAAAAATTAGAGTCCAAAATTGAGATTATATCCAGTGCGTTACAATATTGATGATCTAAATGTTGTGGTAAAAGAGAACATTATTTTTTCTGATGTAATTTGGTAAACCCCATTAACATGTCATTAACATGTCACAAACTATGACAATCATTTTAATTCTTTCCTTTGAACATAATTATTCTTTGCCACTATGTTTTAACCATCATTGATAACTATTCTAGTGTGAAATTACAGAAAAGAAAAGGTACCTTAGAATTGTCAGGAGCCGATAAAGCATTTGATTGTGTAGATGTGGAATGATGTGATAACCCCTCTTCTTTCACAAAATCCTTTAGAAGCAATGGCAATTATGTAAGGTCAAGAATCATTGCGAAAGCTGAGGCAAAGAAAATATTAACAATAAACTATGATATTTCCGTTTCAAAATCTTGCAAAGTTCAATCACAATTGAATGCTAGGCTAGAAAGACAAATAAGCCTTATTCAGTTGTCCTTTCACATGACTTCGGGTTCGCTATAACAGTGGCAGCTACAAGTGGTAAGTTTTATGAATTGGGATATACTCGTTCTCACCACAATATTAGCTCTTTGGCTTACGAAACCAAGTATGATTGTTTATCTTAATCCCATACAATTTCAGCAAGAAGGATGGACAGCAATATGACTCGTCAAGAAACACCATACATTTGATCTACTCAAACTAACCTCATGAAACCTTGTTGGTGGTTGTTCCCCATTACAACATGCCATTATCTGATTAAATACCTTTATTGGATCCTGCAGTAAATAAAAAGAAATTAGGTGGGAGATAAAACACTTAATGGCTAATCAATCTATTTCTTATTTCAGCTTGTTAATTTTTTTTTAAAAATGTCAACTAGCGCACCAAGTAAGAATTAAAAAATATAGGATATAAAATATTAAACAAAAAAGTAAAACCTTTTAAAACTTTTATGTTTTAAAGGATATACTTTCATTACATACTTTTCATTTTTTGATTCCTTAAAATAAGGTGTTGTTTAGGCATTTGTTGACTGAATCCTACTTTCAATTAGACTTATTTGTTCATATGATTACTACTTACCACTACCAGGTGTTCTTTACGGAGAGAAGCAATGATGTTTCCATCAATATTTTCTTTGGCATCAAACATACGATCAACCAGTTGCTTGGCAAGTAATTCCACAATTTCTGCTGTGCATTCAATAAGAGTAGTAGCAAGAAAATTACAATCATTCAAGTGCACAGAAGAATACAAAGACTGTATATCGAAGTCTAAATGGAAAAACTCATAACAATTGACTGATCACATGCAATCAAAACAAAATATATTTTTGTTTTGTCATAAAGTGGAATAACATTGTCTTTCTTTCCTAATAGCAAGAGATGAATAATAGTATGTTGGAGAGTTACAACTCAAGGAAAAATCCAGCTTTTAGTTCATTGAGTAAGCTTGGAAAAATCCCAATCACTCAATCATGTAATTAATTTATTTTTCAAACAAATTTTATGATATCAACAATTGATTGTTGAGTGAAAATTTAGAAAGAGCAACATTCCAAACTGATTTTCCTCTTATGTGATGGCAACTGGCAAACTCTGGTAGCTTGAAATATCCTGTGCAACTCGCCTTCAGCTCTCAGATGCAAATCAGATAATAAAATTATTTAACAAGATTAAGGGATTACTAAACCTTCTCGATTCAAAATATTACTCTCAGCGGGAGGCATCTTTTCCATTGTGGCAGACAAATCCAAGTGCCTACTAGCATCAAAGGGGAGTGCAGCTGCAGCTCTTGAAAGCATTCTCATAGGTAAAGGAGATTTTATGTATTTGTTGTATCCATTCTGATTGTTCATCTGCTTCAACTCTTGAAACGATTTAAGTGCCAAAATGCAATCAACCACTTTGGCTGCCGATCCCTTCCCTAGAGTATCCTGAAAATAAATAACCAGCATACTTGTTCATACACCTATAATCAAAGCACTTTGCAAATTTACTGATAAAAACACTTTTCTTTCTCATTTTAGATCACACCAATTGCACATAGCTACATACATCAAAATAGCACTGCGAGTGAATTATTTGGAAGTGCAAGTGGAAAATGTGAAAGCTATAAAGCAACATACCCTTTCAAGATCAGAAGCTTCAAAAGCCGGAAGATTTAATTCCTCCATTGCGACAAGAAAGTTGCGTAAATTTACAAAATACTGATAGGCGGGCAATGGCTGAGAATCCCAGGTAAGTGATTGTGAAGACATTTGATTATCCACAACCACAACCTTAAAAAAACATCATCAAAAAGTGGTTTAAGCATTTTGTGGGGGCGAAGAGAAAGAAAGAACAAAAATGAAAAACTCAAACTTCCCAATATGAACCTGCTACCAATTGATCGCTCAATTAAATATACAATAAATAAACATAAATCATATTCAGGATTATAATGTAGTACTTTGGGTACTGCTCCTGGATGAATCTTGTTAATGGCATTGCAAAGTATCAGACCATTTCTCAAGCAAGAAATGAGTTCTCTCTCTGTAGGCTCGCTCGATATACCAAGAGGACCCACTTGGCTTTCTAGCCACTGAGTGGCCATATAGCGTCTGCAAGCTGCACAATTTATTGTAACATTCTATCAGACAATTCAATAGCACAGGAACATGGAAATGAAGATTTTTTTTTACAAAGAAGGAAGTTTTCTTCATCTGCAATCATCATCGTCAAGTAAACATCTTGTAAAACAAAAACAAGCACAAAAGTGAACCCTTGGCTTAGGAAAACACAAACTGACCCGCTTCTTCAGCTTTTCTTGAAGCCATATTGAAATCACGAGTCTTATCTATCGTACCATTCTCCATGATTAATAAAAAAAGAAACCCAAAAACCGGTTCCTGCAAGGTTTAAAGAAATGAGAGTGAAAACCAAAATGATCACACAAAATAAGCACAACCCAAGAGAGCACTTTTGTTTGTTCCTGAAACCAAAACACATGCATACCCAAGTTGAAGAGAACCCCAAAAAAATGATCTTTTTTATGCGGGTCCTAGGCAAAGGATTCAAGAAGAAAGAACCCAGAAAAGTGAGAAGAGTAGAAGAGTGGTTGTTTTCTGGAGTTAGAATGGGGTTTTTGCTTTGGTTCGGGCTTAGCTTTGAGCTCCGAACCTCAGCTACGGAATCGTAACGTTAACTTTGATTTTGAATTCAAATTGGTCACGCTTTTTGGTCTACTTGGCGATTATTTTCCGTTCGTTTTGCATACTGAGTCAACTCATCTAACGGTGCATATTTCTGACTGGAATTACTCGAAATCAGGGCAAAAATTTTGCGTGTATATAATAAATGAAAATAAAATCTTACATATACGTGTTTTTGGGTTAAATGAGTTAAATAAATAAATCAATGATTTTAATATTTTTTGGTATTCTAAAGTTTCTAATTATAAATTTTGAAATATAGTAATAATTTACTCACTTTTTTTTACATAGGTAACAATTTAATTTCATACCATATAACTTGGAGATGTACCAATTCGAAGATTGGAACTTTTATTTTCTTCACTTTCTTAAATAAACAATTTTAATATTTTAAAGTTATTTACACGTCATCCCAGAAAAAAAAATTGTTTTTCTCATTTCAAACTACTGCTATTTTATTCTTATTTGTATGTTTTGATTGTCTATTCATTTTAATTAAAAAAACATTTGATATTATAATTTAAATGTTTTAAAATAGGTATTTTTTATTTTAATTATATTAAATAACGATTTTCTTTCTGTAATCAACAAACTAAAATATTAATATATTGATTTTCAAATAGTGGGTCAAACTTGTTCAGTTAATCTATATGATAACTTGTAGGAGCAATTTTTGAACATTTATTGTATCAATTCAAAATTAAGTTTGTTTTTACTATGCTTTTATCATAATTAAATTAAACTTATATGAAAATTAATATTAAAAAGATTTAAATTATTACGTGAATATGTAATATTGATTCGCATGTGGGGATGCCATAAGATTCATATAAAAAAATGTGAAACAAAAAACAGTTCAGTTTACCTCATATTTATTGTCTAAGTTTATTTCATATGCTTTTAATTGTTTAATAATGTGCTGCTGTGAATTTAAAATATTTAATTATTTTCGTTTTTTTATAAAAAAAAATCTAAAACGTGCCATTTTTAATATTTTTAAATGTTTTAGAATTTATTTAAATATTATGCCAACATGTTTAATTATTTTTAATCTAGTTAGAAGTTAAATTCAATTTAAACTGTAGCTAATTTAAAATTACAATGTGTTGTTAGTTTTTTTTTTTAACTCCAATGGAATTCAATTCAGCTTAATTTTTTAAATAAAATCCAAACACATACTTAAAGTGAGCTTTCTAAAAGAAAGTTTAAATTTAGACTATTTAAACAACATAATTATGCCTAGCAACATACTTAAAGTTTATTTGTAATGAAAATGCTTTACTACAGTTAAACAACAACGTTATTTACAATAAATATTTTCCTAAGATTATATTTTAAATAAGAAAAATGATTAAAATAATATTTTAAGGTTAATAATAGTGATTCAATGATAATACTTATATAATTAGGTTAAACAGTGTTATTTTATAAACATTAAGAATTGAGTGAGTTTTTTTATAAAATGTTTTTTTTATAAATGTTGGTACCTCAAGCAACAACAATAATTTGCCACCACATGAAAAAAAAAATATTATTAAAAAAATAAAAAAAATACAAAAATATGGGATGACTAAACCAAAATACATATGCTAACATACATAGGTAGACTATACCTATTCATAAATAACTCTAAGAACAGACTAGATCAAAGTCTATTATACCAATAAAATGTTCTCTATGAATAAATCATAAATTAGCCAACTTATCAGCATATGCATTTCCTTCACGAAAAATATGAGTAACCCTAAACCTGATTTTTCTACAGTAATTAAGACAAGTATTTCATCGATTACAAAGCATTCATGGAACATTAGTCCTAACAGTAAATGCAACGCAAACCAATGCAGAATCACATTCAAGCCAGACATCAGTAAGTCCCATCTTTTGAGTTTCCTCCATAGCATGTATAACTCTATAAAAACTCAGCAACCATAGAAGTCTGAACTTCAAGAAATGCAAAGAAAGTACCAATAAACTCCCTCATACTTCCATGGAAAATACCTCCACAAGTAGCAAGCCTAGATACCCCCTAGCAGCCCCATCAGTGTTAATTTTAACTCAGTCTGGTGAAAGAAACTCCCATCTAACAGGAAGAAGATGAAGAATTTTACCACTACGAGTATTTATATCAAAAAACTTAATCACGTTAAAATCCAACATATCATTCTTCATTAAAGCTTTAGACGAATTTCCCACTAGACAAGTTAAGTCTTTAATTACCAAATAACCCTAGAAACCTCAATCTTATCCTGAAGTCTAGCATAATTCTTCATACGTCATATCATCCAAATAGAAAAATTTATCACAACAAGCTTAATCAATTTAACCAAAGGACTACCATCACTCTTAATAAAAGAAAAAAGATCATCCTTATTAGAGAAATGAGAAGTAAGAAAAATCTACCGAACTCAACTCCAAATATGCAAAGCATTAGAACATTCAAAAAATAAATGTTGAATAGATTCCTCATGCTTTTCACAAAATAACATATATGCAAACCTTTATTCTGAATATGTTGATTTGTAGGAAGCCGCCCATGAAAAACTTTCCAGAGTACTAGAGTTTTGGAACACAGAATAGATGAAGACCAAATGAATTTACCCCAACCACATGGAACTCCTAGTTCAAAGAAAAAAAGTCCTAGCCGATTTAAGAGTGAAATGACCAAACTTTTCTAGAATCCAATTAGGAATATTTTGTTCCTCCCTAACCATGATATGATTAAAAAAAATGAGGCATATGTTGTAAAAACAAGGGAATATAGAAATCACAACCTGTCCAAAACTGAGAGACTGTATCCGGAATGCTAGCACCATCAAATAACCGTGCAATATTTGCTAAATAAGTAGTAATTATCATTCCATAAATTAATAAAAGTACATGTACCAACACTCCAAAAAGTATAATAAAGTATAGTAGAATAAAACTGCTTAATTCCAGGCCAAAGAGATGGAGATCTATAAACCATTCTAAACTCGTATTTTGATTTAAGAACCTTGGCTTTCATGAGAAAAGGCCAAGGTTTGTTTCTATAAGCAAAGTTCCAAATAAGCTTAAGAAGACATGCATTATTTTCATGACGAAGATTAATAATCTTCAAACCTCCATTCTCAAGAGGAGAACAAATCGTATCCCAATTCACGGTGACTATGCCTTTTTTCATAATATCACCAGTCAAAATAAAATTTTGACACCACTGCTCAACTTGGTTAAAAAGTGAAATATTATACATATTAAAGATATAAGCTAGAAATCCAGTAATCACTGTATTGACCAACTGAATTCGACCCATCATGCTAAGAGATTTACCTTTCCAAGATGCTAGCTTCAATTTGACTTTATCAGCCAAAGGTTGAAGAAATTGACACTTTGGAGCATCAACAAAGATTGACACTCCTAAATAATTGAAAGGCAAACAACCATGACTACAAGAAAGAATACGTTGAATCTTGGTGACAAATCTTGCAGAATTATCCATGGTGAAAAAACTACTTTTAGAGTTATTAACATATTGACTAGAAAAATCACCATATGTTTAAAGAAAAATACTCAAATTTTTAAGAGACTTAATATCTCCCCTACAGAAAACAAATATGTCATCAACATATAAAATATGAGAGGGAGTGAGATAGCCTTGCGGACTAGCCATATGTAAAATTTTCTTATCATTTACAAGCTTAGAGATACCTCTACTAAAAATTTCCTCTACAAGACAGAAAAGTAAATGAGATAAATGATCACCTTGTCTGACACCTCTACTGCAAGGAAAAAAAACCCACCAAATTGTCATTCATTCTGATAGAAAGCATAGCTGAACAAAGAATTGTACTAATCCAACCGACAAACAAGGGGTGAAAACCAAAGCGTTTCAAAAACTAATAATAAGAACTTTCAACTCAGAGCGTCAAAGTCTTCATGAATATCAACTTTTTAAGTCACATTACCTCCTCTAACCTTTTTAGAAAGCATGTTAATAGTTTCAGAAGCAATACCAATGCAATCCTGGATCTGTCTACCCTGCACAAACTCATATTGATTAGGAAAAATGATTCTAGCAGCCACAATATAATGTGTCTGAAAGCTATAAATAGTTAAAATGCAATAAAATTTGAATATTTTATTATTTAACTTGAAAAATTTATAAATAAATAAATTTGGTTTCATTTTAGAAATTATTATCTCTTTAACACAATTTTTTTTCTTTCTAAAGTTTTTTATTAAGTCTTAATAAAACTAACAAAAAAATAAAAATTACCAATAGAATTTTTGTTTAGAGTAAATTTGTTTTTGTTCTTTAATTGGTTTGATTGCGATCTTTTGCATGTGTAAGTCGTATACTTTCATGTGTAGTATAATGGACATAGATTGACCTTTTAACATAAGGTCATAGTGATATATAGAGTTTGATGATCAATATGAATCAAGATTTTTTAAAGTTTTGTTGGAGTAGCTAGATTTTCAAGTAAATGAAGGATATCATTATTAACTTTTCTAAGTAAGTTATATTTAAAAGTTTAAGTTGATGAATGTACAACACTAAAATGTGAAGACTCTCTTGGTAGTTATTTAGAAATGTCTACTAGTATTCATTGTGTTAAGGGTTTGATGAAAGAAGTTAACGTAGTAAATTCTCTAAATTGAATTTTGTACCATTAATGAATTGAGTGAAGAAGTACACAAGTGTTATAAAAAAAATATGATTCTCAAAAAGGAAAGTTATGACTTGATAGTAGTATTAGAATATGATGAATGTTGGACTTTATTATAACAATTGAAAAAATTTATTGTTTTGTTTAAGATTGTATATTTGAGTTTGATGTGGTTAACTTTGGTTATGTTGATATAAACTTGGAGAAAATAATTTTGGTAGTTGGTGTTGGTCAATTTTAGCATTTAATAGTTGAAAATGAGTAATTTAAACTCATTTTAAGGTGTAGAATGATTGGTCAAAATTTGGTTTTGGTTATGATTTTTTAAAATTTTGTAGAATAACAAGTCCTACATAAATTTGCTTAGCAAATAAAATTTTGCTTAGAGTATTCAATTTCTTAGTTTTAGTTGAAATTGTTGATAATTTTAAACTTATAAGCTATGTAATTATTTAGAACTTATGGTTTTAGTGTTATCATGATTAGATAAGGTAAATTTGATATGACTTGTTATCTTTAAAAGTTGTCGCCATATGATTTATGTGTTTGAGTTGTTTTTGAATTGTGATGTATGTAATGAAGTAAGAGAATATGTCATATTATTGATTTAATTTATTTAAATGATTTTGATATTTATGAATTTGATTTATTTTAATGAAATTATGAGAGTATTTTGCATGAAATTATAAATATAATTAGTTAATTTTTAATCTGAATCACTTGATAAAAAAAAATAGAACGGTCATATATGTAAAAAGATAATTATTTTTATTAAATATGTTTTTGTTGAAAAATACTCATCCATATGTTATATTTCTAATATTTCTAAAACTCAAATGAATAAACGAATAGTAACTCCAAAATTGTAACACTCCATAATTTACATATAACTATTACAATACTGGTTCTACATATTTCTATACAAGCTTACAGTTTTTCAAAACATTCCTAATACGTGATTAGGACATATGGAAATACAAATATTTACAATATAAGTTTCAAAATCAACGCCTT
>Ga0123342_1003667_pt1 | contig 24398 bp, 12 predicted proteins | sample Turbeawhitnodule_FD_89960 | JGI IMG/M metagenome (GOLD analysis project Ga0123342, IMG submission 89960) | Root nodule microbial communities of legume samples collected from Mexico - Turtle bean Mexico white nodule | ecosystem: Host-associated > Plants > Roots > Nodule | place: Mexico: Nepantla... | reverse complement strand
GTTTAAGTCAATTTGATCTTAATAAACTTGAGTCTCGCATGATTCAAACTCTTTGCCACTTGGAAATGTTATTTCCTCCTACCTTTTTTACAATCATGGTTCATTTAACATGTCACCTAGCTGGTGAGGCAAAGCTCGGAGGACCAGTACATTACAGTTGGATGTATCCCATAGAAAGGTAAATTTCCTGCAAACCTCTGTATTTTTTTTTTAAGTTCAAAGTTTGATTATTCTAATTGCGAAAGCATTTTATAGGTATTTGGGGCACTTAAAATCGTATGTTCAAAACAAGGCATGACCTGAAGGTTTTATTGCTGAAGGATACCTAGTTGAAGAGGTTATGACCTTTTGCTCTCAATATATGGAAAGGATGGAGATAAGAACTAATAGACCTTCACGTGTGGATGACTCTTCTAAAACGAATATTTCATAATTGAATACCCTATTTTCACCAATTGGTAGAGTTGTAAGTGTTGCTTCAACTTTTGAGATGTCAATTATTGAGAGAACGCAAGCACATCGATATGTATTATTTAATTGCCCTCAAGTTTAACCTTACATTGAGTGAGTATTAACACTCAATATAAATCTAATTATATTGAAAAGTTGTCCTTTGTGGAATTATTAGTAATATATTGGTTTCAATTTTTTTCTTAGGGAATTCAGACAACATTTACGAAGAAGGTCTAAAGGGAGAAGAATTCCAAATAAAGATTGTCAATAAGGATTTCATGAATTGGTTTCCTCAAAGGGTAGGTACAATATGTTTTTACAAGTTAGAAATTTCAATTTCAAAGATTTAATCACAACAATCATTATTTTGTAGATAAATAACCCAAACATTTCGAGTACAGTTGCAAATGATCCTAAGTATCTAGCTCAAGGTCCAACAACACATGCTAGAAGAATTTCTACCTTTAATGTAAAGGGTTTCAAATTTAGAACTGAAAGTCAAGAACATGACTTAAAAACCCAAAATTGTGGAGTGTTCTTAACTTCTTCAACATCATGTGTTGCAAATGGTGCAGCTCAAAACATTAGACAAGCAGATTTGACATATTATGAAAAATTAGAAGACATAATTGAGCTTAATTACTATTGGTCATTTTAAGGTTACCTTTTTCAAATGTAAATGGGCTGACACCACAAGGGACTGGGTTGAGGAAGGATCCTTGGGGTTTCACTTGTATTAATTTTTCAAGGTTAATTCACACGGGAGATCGTGAGGAGCATGATCCATACATTTAAGCTTCACAAGCTGAAATGGTATATTATATAGATGATGAGGTAAATAAGGAATGGTCAATTGTTGTCCATTTGAAACCACAAGACTTGTATGATATGGGAGAAGGAGATTGTGAAGTCTGTGAAGTAGAACCGTGTCCACAACAAGACTTAAATTAATTTTTCAGCAACTCTGGCCAATTGGCATTATTTAGGGAGGATGAAAATGATGAATTATTAAATGAGGACAACAATGATGATGAACTTCATGAAAATGACTCAATGTCAGAGTAATAATAACCTTGGTTTAGCTGCACTATTAATATGTTCATTCATCTACTATGTGCATGTATGAAGCTTTTAATATATCTTCACTTTTAATATATCTTCAAATTTTAATTATGTTGTTGGTTACTTCATTTTTATGTGCACATAAGCCTAAACCTAAAAGGATCAAGAACTTGCTTAAGTCAGTTGTTGGTTTAGACAAATATGTGGCCAACTATGTAAACATTAATGCTACGCCTTCTACTACACAAGACCAAACAAGAACTACTTCTTCAAGTCCATTTGAATCTCCACTACCACAAGCTTCTCAATTTATTCATCAACAAACCTCACAACCACAAACTTCACGAGTTCCACAATCACAAGCTTCACAAATTCCACAACCACAGAGACTGAATCTGAAAATCCTGAATCATCTGAATTTGTACTTCCTGCAACTTTTGAATCTGCACCAGCACAGCCAAATTGTGAGATTGAACCTGAAATAGTGCAACCAAGAAAATCAAGGCAGTCAAACCACTATTGGTTTGTTGATGCTATAGGTAAAATCTTTTTCTTTTTTTTCTTTACATGTAATAAGTTTCATTGCACATGAAATAATGTATTTGGATTTTTATATATGGGGAAGGAGTTAGTCAAAAACTACAGGTGAAGGTTAGGGATGCTCATAACTTACCTAACATATTACGTGTGGTGGTGAACTATGATGACAGTTTCAACCTATTGAAGAAGCATTTGGTCTACTTGTTAGAGTTTGTGGATAACTAGTAGAAAATCATGTATTGTTCCCTATTAGTTTTGAAAAGTGGTTAACTTTGCTAGATACTTACAAGGATACAATGTATGAGAGTGAACTAAAGGTAATAAAACTTACATTAAAATAACTTTAATTTATTCAATACATTTTGACTAACTTCTTTTCTTTTTTTTAAGTCTCGATTTTGTTTCAAGGTAAATGAAGATTTGGTTAAAAGAGATGTTATGTTTAAAATTGGGAAACTGTGGAGGGAATACAGATGCAAGCTTTGAAATGAATTTTATCACCCAATTATAAGCAGAAGTGACCTCATCAAGAATGTTTCAGCTGGATTAAACATGGAACAATGGGTTGTTTTTGTTGATTATCGTTTAAGGCCTTCTACAATGGTAAACTCTATTATTTTTATTGTTAATAAGCTTACTTTAAGTTTACACAAAACTTATTTCATTTTCACTTTGTAGAACACGTGTAATAGAAATAGAGATATAAGGAAGAGACAAATTATTCCGCACAATGGTGGTGCTATGTCTCTGTCAAGGAGAATAAATAATTTGGTATTTATTTACTTATATTGTGTTCCTTATTTTAATATATTATAATTTCTGCCACATTATACTTATATTATTATTGTTGAACATATAGAAAATTGAGACTGGTAAGAATATTGGACGAGTTGTGGAAGATCACACATAAGAGAAAAAATGGCACATATGTGAATGATGAGGCGTTGGAAATTAGGGTAAGAATTTGGACTGCTTTGATGATGATGTATTGATCATAATGATATGTTGGAATGCTTGCATACATATCTTGATCATAACCCTGCATACATCAAATCTTCCTCCTGAGTAAGCATCTTGATTACATGCAAATGCTCATGTTGTTTGGAATCTATGTTGTAGTTGAGAGTTCAACCATTTGATAGATATTTCTGAATTGTGGGATCAGTTTTCCAACAACCTAGTATAATCTCAGCAGCACCTGAGTGGTAAAATGGTTATGGAAACAATGTGATCATGTCACATATGACATTCTTTAGGACTTGATAAGTCTTGGGGTTTAGAGGGTTCAAATGACTTATTCCTAGTTCTGAAATGCTTAATGAAAAGGGGTTTAGTGCTTGATTATGTTTACTATTGTCATAATATATTATTACAAGTATATGTTGTTGTTTTTTATTATTTTCAAATTTATCCAGGAAAAAACTAATGAACTAATGTTGACAAATCCAAAAGGTGGTTCAGATATATCTCTAGAAGGTCTAGTTGGTGTCATATGGAGCTTGTCCCAACCTTGCTTTCAAAGAATCCACAACAAGGCTAAGTGGTATGAACTATGCTTCCTCTAGTTCAACTTCATCAAATATGGAGGGCAAGGTAACTCAAATGGAAATTGAGCTTGCAACTGTGAAAAATCAAATCAACATTTTGCTTGCATATATTGCTTCAAGAAAAGATGTTCCGGAACATTTTGCTGTAATGACACATAATTTGGTTTATGCATCCATCATTGAGGTATTAATATATTTATATATTTATTGGTGTCTTTTATTTTATAATTATAAATATTTAAATTAATTAACTTTAAATTATTTATTTCAAGCATCAGATAATGGAAGTGGTGCTCCATCACCTAATCAAATAATAGGATCAAGTGCTAGAAGCAAAACTGATTAGAGATGAATGAACTTTTGAACAATTATGTGTTTTAATTTTAAAATTGATTAGTGATGTATGATCTTTTTATGTGTTTTAATTTTCAATTATGTATCAACTTCTGAACAATATTATGTGTCCTTTAATTTGTAATGAAATGAATGGATGATTATAACTTTATACATTATTTTATTTTTTTATGAAAATATATTATGTTTAGGTTAATTGTAAAAACAAAATTATAAAAAAGTGGTGGTTAAATTTTATTTATTAAGAATTAAAATTACGTTAGTTAAAAACGCTACATTATACCTTATATAATGGCGTCAGAATCTTCTCAATAAATTAAATTGTGACAGTTATACCTAACACTACTTACATATAAAAACCACCACTTTAAACATAGTGTTAAACTGGCGGGTGTTGCGGCAAGTATGCGTAAAACTGTCACATTAAACTTTGTGGCGACCAGTTCTATGACGGTTTGGGATTCAGGGTTTAGGGTTTACCGCCACACGCGTATATTGTGGCGGTTATAAACGTCAGTTTGTACGAAAGTAACCACCACAATATACATTTTTTTTAGTGTTAACACTAATTAATGCTAACTTTATTCTGTAATGTTGTTCTTTATGGATGAGAGTCCATAGCCTTTGTCCACCATAAAATATGTGAGACATGCTTAGGTCACATATTTCCTTAATTTCTATAACTTTAGGGTAATTAATCAATAGTATAGGAATTAGATAGATAGATATGAATATATTATTAGTGTTTGTAATACATTTTTATCAATATATATAATTTGATTCTATGAATTTATGTATCTGGATGACTATGTTTTAATTGAACATATCAATTTAGATGGGAAATAGCATTAAACAGAATGAACTAAAAAAATTCTCAAAAAAAAACGGCGGTTATGGTAATAACCATCGTTTTTTGGCACCATCTATGTTGAGCCTATGCAGGATATAAAACAACGGTTATTTTAGTATTAAAACAATGGCTCCCAGATTCTTGTGTTTTAACACGTAATCTATTCTCTTCAGACATAGACGACGACTATTTAACTATCGCGTTAATTTCACATATAAACGACGATTATTACCATAACCGTCGTTTTACACCTTCCCCTAAGTTGCAAATAGAATACATGCATGATTTATAATGCATCTACTTGAAATTTATAATCATATATATATATATATATATATATATATATATATGAAATAATTTTATTGACAATCATATATTTATTTAATTTTTAAATATTATTTTTTATTCATAATCATAAATATGTTTTTCGAGAATTAAAAAAATTAATTGGAAACCATATATTTACTTTTAATATTTCTAAACATTAATTTTTAATAATAATAAGAATGTTTTATATTTAAAAAAAAAATTGAAATAATATTTAAATATGGTATATATATATATATTTATATACTATAAGAAAATTGTTAAATAGAAATCAATTTTAGAGACAAAAAATAATTAGTTGTTATACTGGCAAAATTATGTATTATTCTAGAGACTAAAAAGATTATTAGTTTCTATTTATGGATAAATAATTTCTAGATTGATATCTAATTAGCTACCAAAGTTTTTGCTACCAAATTTAGAATTTAAATACTTGGTAGTTAAAACCTTGGTAACTAATTAATTACCAATTTAGAAACTATTTATTAATAATATAAACTAATTTAGAAACCAATAACTTTTTAGTCTCTAAAATAGTATCTAATTTAGTCAATATAACAACTAATTTATTTTATTCTCTTAAATTAATTTTTATTTAATGATTTTCTAGTAGTGATATTAACTTGTGTATAAATTAATTTTAATTTATAATTTTTTTTCATCTTCTTTCTGTTAAAAGTTCTTCTGCATAAGTTCGTTGCTTTTAACATTATCGAATATTCGTTTACTCAAAATCTTTATTTATTCTATAGTCATTTTTGTTTATCAACCTGGGTATCCTGGTTCCAAATTTGAAGTCAAATTATTCCTCTTTGAAATTTTGATTACTTGAAAACATATATAGCTTCAATCAATTTAGCTTTCATCCCTCACGACCTTTCAAAATGATAAATTTTGGTGAATTTCCTAGTCATAATTCTCATACCTAAAAACAAAGTTTACTCAGAGAAAGAACTATGTATTATTTTGAAAGTACATTGCTTTTTCAAATTAGATAGTCTTTGGCCGCCGCTGAAGAAGCTTTTAGAACCAAAATTTACAATGATTATTTATTGAGAATAAATACAAGAATAACTAGATTAAAAAAATATTTTTTAAGATTAGGAAGGGTATTTGAAGTGAAAGTGGTTGAAGAGATAATGAAAAGCCAAAAATTTGGTTAATAATTAAATGTTGGTAGTTGAAAGTTATTAATTAAAACAATTCTAATTTTTAAATTAGAAGTACATAATAAAGATAATATATGATTAAGTTGTATTGTGTGTTAGTAAAAATAAAAAGGATTAAATTTGATTTTTTTCCTTTAATAAACGAAATTTGTTTTTGTTATTAATTTAAACTTGAGTATCTAAATATAGTATTTGTACTTATAATAAAAATGATTGAAATATATTTTTTTATTTGGAATTGTTTCAATTGGAGATTCTACTTCATCAATACACATTGAAAATTGAAAGTAGTTAAAGTTGATATCAATTTAAAATCAAAACAATAATAAATTTTAAATAAATTAACAATTTTTTAATAAAACTAAAAATGATTTTTATTCTAATTATTTTTATATTATAATATAAAACAAACAACATATTTAATCCAAAAAAAAAAAAAATTCAAAATGTGATGGTTGTTTTGTAAATGATTGTGGCAGTAAAGTAAAAGAAGAAAGGGAAAATGATGGTACTAACCTCAAACCCCTCTTATCTCTTTTGTGACTTTAAGCTTAGTAATTTTCCAATGAAATGATTAAGAAGCAGTCAATGATAGCTAATTTTGTAAGGATTTTCCTAAAGTTGAACTCAATATGATATTCGATCTGCACTTCTATCACATTCACAGGCTATGCATTGTTTGAATACAGCTTCTCCTATTCGCTGTGTTTTTAGGTCAACAAAAGTTAGCTGCAGCTCCTGTTTCATGGCATGCTCACCATATGCAAAATCTTTATCTTTCACTTCTAATATATTTATACCTATACGTATGCAAAACAAGCAAAAGGAGGCAAAAGAAAAGAAGATATGGATTATTAAACTTTCACTAATCACTAATCACTAATCACTAATCATGAACTTGATTAGATAGGTAGATACCAATCCACTCATGGAAAGGCCCTTCACTCACGTAAACCTACTTTTTCTACGTGCCAAGATTCTAACTTTTGGGGTAAACTAAATTGAAAGCTAAAAGTAGTTAAAGTTTATGATTTTCAAATTAAACATAATGGTGAATTATTAAAGTATTATATTTAATTTTGTAACGAAAAAATTGTCTCGGGGAGCACCTAATTAGTTGTCTGGGATAGGGTTTGGTTTCAGAAAGTCAAATTGTGTTGAAATTTTGGCATCTTATGAAATCCTTATACCCTAACTTTTAGGTCTCTGAAATCCCCACGTTGCTTAATTTGCTAAATTTGTTTCTGTGCGTTTTGTTCAATCACATTGTCGGAACCCTAGAGCTCTGGTACCTTCACACGGCACCGTGCCAATGCCAAGAACCAATCAAGTTAGACTAATTTTTTTTTTCTCACAATCATATTTATAAATACTTGAACAATATTCTACACCAATGGTTTATAAATTGATGATGGACGTACGACGCTTAGAATATTGATGAAATCTTGACTGCATTTAGAAGAAAGAAACAAGTAAAAGAAAATATTGATGAAATCTTGACTACACTTGGAAAAAAGAAAAAAGAAAAGAAAAATGTGATAGATTTATAAGATACACATTGTGATAAGACAAGAGAGATAGAGACAAACACAAACTGTGTATAATAGGTGTTTTTTTTAAAAATAAAATGTGTATGTACATCATTGTCCTTTTATATATCTTACGTGAGTTATTGGTTTAGTCAATGTAAAAGAAGATTTTCTATACCAGTTCATCAAGAAGAATTGGTGTAGAAAGAAGTTTTAGACATTGCATTTTTTTTGTTATTTTTTTACTGTTTTCTTTTCTGTTTTTCTCATCTTCTTTGTCCACTTCAAATTTTATCATTTTACATTTTTTAAATAAAAGCTTTTATGTTAAGCATCAGTATGCAATTTGACATCTCAGCTAGGCTGACACCTCAAATAACAACAATCATTTGTCAATACATGGAAAAAATATTATTAAAAAAAAAGAAAAAATCAAAATATGGGAGACTAGACCAAAACACATATGTTAACAAAAACAATACATAGGTAGACTATATCTATTCATAAAAGATTTTGAGAATAGACTAGATAGTAGCCTATTATACCAATGAAAAGGTTCTCTATGAATAAATCCTAAATTAGTCAACTTATCAACACACACATTTCCTTCACGAAAAATATGAGTAACACTAAACCTGATTTTCTCATAGTAATTAAGACATGTATGTCATCGATTACAAAGCATTCAAGGAACATTAGGCATAGCAGTAAACACAACACAAATCAAAGCAAAATCACATTCCAGCCAAACATTAGTAAGCCTCATCTTTTGAGTTTCTTCCATAGCATGGATAACTCTATAAAACTCAGCAATCAAAGTCATTTGAACTTCAAGAAACCCAGAGAAAGTTCCAATAAATTTCTCCATACTCTCACGAAAAATACCTTCACAAGTAGTAAGACCAGGATATCCTAGTAGCCCTTCAGTGTTAACTATACGTTGTGTGTTGTGAAAGACCGTGAGAGTAATAACTTGAAACATTTATAACTGTGGCGTTTGTTATTTTTTAAATTGATATTATTTTTATTAGTTTTTTAAGCTAAATGAATTGCCGGAGGTTTGAGGTTCTTTGACCTCTCAAAAATTGAATTGTTTAATTTTTTGAAAAATATGTTTTAAAACATGAGATATATGAATTTTTGTACTCTCAATTCATCAAATTAACAACAAAAGTTGAAATGCAAAGATGCATCACCAACTCTGATTATAGAAGTAAAACCTATTTCGTTCCAACTTTCTACTAGTAAGTGCAAATTTTAATAAATAAGTTATAAGCATTCATTTAAATTTTTTGTAATAATTATTTTTCAATGCATATGCATTAACCATTTTTTCTTATGAATGTCACTTTTCCAAATTTAGTATGCAATCACATTTAAATGAGATCATAATCTTTAAAATAAAAGTATACTCTTAAGCGTGTTTTCAATATCTTTGTTTCCCAAATCACACATTTGTTAGTGAATTTCCAACCTCTAATATTTCTTTCAAGTCTCAGAAAATTAATGAACAAATGTATAATAAAAAGGGAGGAAAACTAACTCCTATCTATACTCTAAATGACTTAAGTTAAAGTTTTTAAGATAGAATTCAACTCACTCTTAAAATTTTTCTTATCCGCTTAAATTTATTTTCTTTTAATAAAACACTTTTATTTTATTCTCCAATCCCTATCAAATAGTTTTATTAAGTCAAATAAAAAATAATTTATATATTTTTATTTAAAAAGAAATATGGTGTTAAATAAATCAAAGTTGAAAGAGTTTGGGATTAGATAATTCACTATTATTTATTATTAACTAATTGATTGATAAAATAGTTTATAAACTAATGTCTGTAACATTATTAAATAGAAATCAATTTTAAAGACAAAAAATAATTAGTTACTATATTAACAAAATTAAATATTATTCTAGAGATTAAAAAAATTATTAGTATCTAAATTAGTTTTTATTATTGATAAATAATTTTTAAATTAATATCTAATTAGGTATCAAGGTTTTAGATACTCACTTTAGAATCTAAATAATTGATAGCTAAAACTTATGTAGTTAATTAGATACCAATTTAGAAACTATTTATCAATAATAAAAACTAATTTAAATACTAATAATTTTTTTAGTCCATAAAATAATATCTAATTTAGTTAATATAGAAATTAATAATTTTTTTATCTAAAATTTATTTTTAATTAATGATTCTATAGGAGCGTAAGTTATTATATGTTACAGTTTTTCATGAATGTATCTGAAGCCTCAACTACATCATCATCACTTTGGCAAAATATTTTGTTGAATTTTATAACACTTTAGAATAATTGACATATTAGAATGATTTTTACATTCCAAAGTGATTAATTCAACTTATTAACAATGAGTTTTTTTATATGTTTTAGTATAGTTGACAATTTTAATTTATTTAGTTTTTTTTATATGTTTTATGATAATAGATAATTTCCAGTTATGAATAATTTGATAATACCTGAGTTATATATTAATTCAAAATGACCTTGGATAATTATTTTATCAATTGTGGTGTATGAATTAAAGTCTGGCATGTGTTTAAGGTGGAGATAAAATAAAACTTTAATATTAACAAATCGCATATGAGGATGATTATGGTTATGACTTCAATTGTAGATGCATATCTCCTTTCAATGACATTTACCTATCATTAAAGGAATATTCTAAATTAACATAAAATATCGTCAAGTGCTGTTGAAAATACAGTGACTACAATTCATCATTAGAAAAGTTTAACTATCATTAAAACAAAATTTATAGTTATAACTTTTTTATTTGAAAAAAAATTTATAAATATATGAAAAAAAATTGTTAAATAAAAATTAAAGATTAAAGTTAATTAGTCACTGTATTAATTAAATTAAGTATTATTTTAGAGACTAAAAATTTATTGGTATCTAAAGTGGTTTTTATTATTAATAAAAAATTATAAAATGATTTATAAATTGATATTTAAATTAATTACCAAAGTTTTAGTTACTAATTAACACTAATGCAAAAAAGACTTATTTCGACACTACATTTAAGGTGTTTTTACGGTCAGACGTTATCCTTCAAACTGCTATGACTTTTTTAAAAATAATTTTTTCTAAGAAGACAGTTATGTGGTAAAGTTGTCTTCTTATAGCACTTCGTGTAAGAAAGTGACTATGAGGTAAAGTTGCCCTCTTAGACGAAACACTTTCTTCTAAGAGGGCGACTTGACCTCATAGCCGCCTTCTTACATGAAGCGTTTTGTTGTAAAACGACAACCAAAAATCTTGTTTATTTTTAGGTATTTTTCATGTATTTTAAGGTTTTAGTTCCACTACTTTCATTTGTCATAAAATTCTGAAATTTTGCATCATGTTTCCTACTGTAAATTAGAGATGTATCAAATCATTATAATTATATTACATTCACAAATTTATTACTCATACATTATGTAATGTTATGTGTTCTAACATGAAATCTTATTATTTCACTGCTTGTTCAATGGGGGGAAGTGTAAATGCAAAGAAAAACTCATTTTGATACACCTTAAGGTATTTAAAGTATATTTGTCTACTCTCTTTAATGTGTCTAATTCATTGTTTATGAATATTATTTTTTACTTTCTATTAATTCTTTAACATATATGTATTTTAACACTAATTTATGCGAACCTTATTTTGTAATATAGTTCTTTATGTACTTATCTGATTGGGTTATAATTGAACAGATCAATTTAGATGAGAATTACCATCTACAAGGGCTGCTATTTACCATAGCCGCCTTCTTAGATACTTCGCAATGGCTTATAAGGGCGACTAAGGCAAATGGTCGTCTTCTTAAATGCTTCAATGGTTAATAAGGGCGAGTTTTACCATAACTACCCTCTTTGTTTGAATATAAGAAGGGAGTTAAATAATTTTCTTCTTTGCTTTGAGACATAAAACTACATGCTGATCAAAGGCGACTAGAAAGTTGTCGTTTTACGATTAAAATAGTCGCCATTTTTAACCTTTTATGCACCCGTGTAATATCTTAGATTATAAATTAGTTTATAAAAGACTAATAGAGTCTAGTTTAAAACATAAAATAGTAAGTAGTTAAAACTTTAGTAGCTAATAATTATATACCAATTTAAAAATTATTTTATAATTTTTTTTATTAATAATAGAAACTACTTTAAATACCAATAATTTTTTTTAGTTTATAAAATAGTCTAATTTAGTTAAATAGTAACTAATTATTCTGATTTTTAAAATTAATTTTATTTAATGATTTTTTTATAATAATATTATATACAACATATACATATTATTTTATTTTATGTTTATATAATAATAATTGAATTTAAATTTAAGCTGTATAATTTTTATCATATCTGTTTCATCACCTGTTAGTGTCTTTTCTATCTACAATTCTAAATTTTTTATTCAATATTTTATAAAAACATATTTTATTCTAAACTTAATTAGAAAGTATATCGGTGAGGGTTGCACGATTGATATAATACCTCGGGTCCCAACGTTGGGCCGATCGAATGCAGTGGAGACACACCGTCGTCGGGCTGACCGATAGCTCAAGTCCAATAACGCTTAATTAAAGTCAGCAAAGTTAATTTGTGCTTATGAACTAGGTAATTAAGCCCTAAACATGGTCCAACCTTAACCTGACCCAATAAGGAAAGTCCAACACAGGTAATATAAATAACGCACATTCCAAGAAACAAATACGTAATTATCTACAGTACTCTAACAAACGAGTGTTGAACCTTTTTGCTGACTTGAGTGTTGGAATGCCTTCTGCAGGTACCCACTCGATGTTTACGAGGAGATCGAGAGCCGAAACTAAGAAAGTAGTAGAAGAACAGTTGGAAAACAGTGCGATCGAACCACGAAGAGAGAATTACATCAATATTTAATTATCAGTTTTCAAAAATTAAAATAAAGTTACATTCAAGATAATGCTTAAGAATACGATCAACTGTGAATTAAGCACAACCTAATGGCTAACACTTAGAGAATTATTAGGTTAATACTGTGTATGTAATAGGGGATTTTTGTATGAATATAAGATGAAAAAGTTTGAAATAAAAAAATAAAAAAATAAAATTTAGTTAAGTGTTTAAAAGTTATATATATATATATATCATATTTTATTTTTTTATAGTTGTTATAATTGTAGTTAGTACAATAAAAAGTAATAGTGCAGGTTTGGATATCAGTTTAGAAGGAACTTATAAGTTCTAATTAATAAATTTGGTAACATACATAATTATTATATATGTCTTATAAATTCAATATATTTTGGGTGTTATGGATCATGTTTATAATTTTAAATATATGTATATATTATTCTTTCTTGGATGGATAATAAAGGCTAACATCTCTTGTAAAGTTTTAGTATTGGGTAAAAAATACCTTGTGAAAGAGGTGTTTGCACTGGGTGTTTAAAAAAAATGGAAAAATGATGTAGATGGAAGAATGATAAAACATTTATGTGAATTCAATACTTCCAGCTTATAGCTTAAAATAAATTTCTAAAAAAATGAGTTATAAGTATGCATTTACCTTTTACTAAACTTAATAGTGGGGCATTAAAAATATAATAAATAATAAAAAATATATTAAAATTGAAATGTTAGATTTTAGAAAAAAAATGATTAAAAGAGTTATTTTGTATGTGTGTAATGGGAATGGAGGAGGAAAGTTGTGTATACATCAACATCAAGTAATTAAGGCTAGTGAATGAGTTGTGAATTATGAGGCATCATAGTTAAATAGATTCTGTCATAGAGTGATGGATCTTAATAGGATTCACCAGGTTACAGGTTACAACACTCAATTCTTCTTCAACTACTATTTCCTCTCAATCTAACCAAACCAAACTCAACCAAACCTTTCTCATTCTGTGATTTCATCCATACATAAAACATTTATGATCTCTTTCCATGGATTCTCTTTTCCTTTTTTATAACCAAAAAACCTAATATAGTTTATTATACGTGAAAAATAAAACTTAGAATATAAAAAACATGATAAAGTTATGTATTTGTTTTACTTTTAATTCTTCAGCTGTCTTAGCATTTATTTATCTTCAAATCGAACTTGGGTGGGTATGCCACTTTACGTGCAGGATCATAAATTCGAAGTCTCAAATTTAAGACACTATTATTATATTATTTTTGGTACCAAGTAATTGAGTTAGACTTTAGACCTCTTTCAATTGTATTTATTATTTATTATTATAAATGTTTTGAGATTTTAGTTTTCAAAAAATTTGTATGAAGTAGTAATATAATATATGGTTTTGAACAAAGTCCAATGATAGAGAGATTCCCGGAGAACCGTGCGTGGGCTTAATATTAAACACATTAATAATCTGAATTAATTAATGCGTCTTTAAATCTTAATTACGATATCTTCCCGATAGAAAAAGTAATGACCCGTGCAAGACAACTCAGCCCCTCTACATTGTTTTATTCAAATTATTGGACGAAAATCGAAAAGGAGAGATTAGTGTAATGATTTCCGAGGAACTTCTAAGTATTATAATAATTTTGAATAAATAAATATGATAATAAACACATTAAAATTGAGATAATTTTGTGTATTTATTTATGTCTTTGAATACAGGTATAACATACAGCTGTATTTACAACGTTGGGGTTCTCATATCTGTTGTGTATAATGTATTTTAACTTCCTCACGCCACCCTATTGATGGAGCTTCATGAGTTATTTGCCATTAAGAGCGAGTACTATCTTTAGCACTGCTGCTGCTGCCTTTATAATATAAATGAAAAAGACAAATTATTAGTGAATCAATGAGAAGTGAAGATATCTTATTTCATTCAATTATTTTCTCACTTGTTTGGAGAAAGGAAAGAGATCTATTGAAAGGAAATAAATAAATTGTATAATACAGTTTTCAATTACTCCTTCTTTTTGTTATAAACTTTTTATTATAAAAAAAGGAGATATTATATAATTATGTATTTTATCAAATAATAAAATTAAGTAATTAAAAATAATTATAAAATATTTTTTTTCTTATACAGTGGTATGATGACAAATGAGTAAACACTATGTATCAAAATAATTTATATTAACTGAATTTTTATTTAAATAAGTTTCTTAAATTTTAAATCTGATTGAATTGCCAAACACAACCTTTTATCGAGATCCTGATATTTCCAAAACACTAGTCCTTTCCTTTAAAATTATTTTAATTTTAAATGTCTATTTTATAATAATTTTTTAAATAGACCGATAAATTTAACGGTCAAGGATGTTTTTTTTATAAATATTAAAAACAAACTACAAACGAATTTATTTTGTTGACCAGCGTTTTATAATTGTGCATAATAGAAACAAAAATGTTCATTATTTATAGATTTTAAACTAAAGATTTACTAACTTTCGTAAGAAAAAATAATAATTTATAGCAAAAAGACAGTGTATATTGTCATTCAGTGCAATCCTACATTAGCTGAAGGGAGTCATGTGCGTTTGATCTTTTGTCTTAATTTTCGTGTTCCTTTATGTTTTTTAATAGTAATTGAAAAACTTATTCTGATTTCCACATCATTTTTTTTCCTCAAATCATAATTTATAATTTATTTCTCAATGCTAATCAATTATTGGCTTGCTAAACTTGTGGCTGGATGATGGTTATCAGTACCTGGCAAATTCAAGATCTTTCAGAGAATTACTTGTTGTTATCACTGTTTATGTTAATACTGTTGCACTAATGTCATGCTATTAAACTTAAAAAAAGTTTGAAATGTTGTTAATTAAAATATATTGAAAATGAAACAATTTTTTTTTTTGGAAGAGTTAAATTATTGTTTTTATGGAAGATAAAAGTTGAAGTAGTATGAATATGTTGCATTTATTTTGTTGGTTAAGGAGAGCAATAATTATGGAAACATAGGAGACTTAAATTGATGGAAGTAGATTTTAAGATTTGAAGAGGAACAGGAACACTTGTATGATAGCTGGCTCATTCATATCATACTTCATACTTGTACCATGATAAGATAAATAATGGAATCGATCATTAGAATAGATGCTACCCTCATTAAAAAGTGGGCCACATTGCCCACTTCTCTCATTAATCACTTCCATGTAACTCACACTTCTCTTCCCTAAACTCAATTTTCCCAAACACTTCTTTCCAAAATAAAGTCAAATAAAACGAATGATGTAACGTCCTCAGATCAAATTAAATTAAAAATTCCGAACTCAATTCACGATACTGTTCACCACTTAAGTTGTTCTCCCACGGTAATTAATTGTAAAAAATACTGTTTTACTGTCAACATAAACAAACATCTCAGTGCTAGAAGAATGATTGGACGGCTGTGATGTCACGATTTCCGGAACTTCACCTCAGACATGTTTTGGATTGGATTGAAAAAAAAAAAATAACATTAATTTTTGTATTGTTATACGTAGATAATGAAATAAGTAATTGCATTAAAACAAAAAGATACATTTATTGTTTAATTAGTGAAGTATTCTTTTAAGTTTATTGGTTGTTTACAAGGGAAGGATTTGGTTAGAACTTATAAGTTCCCTCAAGATTCTTTTCCTTTCTTGCTGATTTATCTGAACATGAGAAATTGGTCCCGGAAGGCAGGAATCACATTTTCTCATTGCTTTATCTTTTCTTGTTGGTTGTTGTGTAACAGATGAGGCATTGTTATTTAAGAACTAGATTTTCTTTATAGATCTTTTCATAAATTTGAATTTTTATCTCAACGATCAAATTGTAAATTACTAATTGAAATTTTTTTTTTTATGAAATAAACAACATTGATATTGATAGGGTTATTTAAGCATTGGAAAGGTATTAGTATTTTGGGAACTTTGTAATTTGAGAAAAAAAGATTTGAATGATGTAGAATTTGAATGGGAGGGCATGGAAAAGAGTGTAGAGTTGCAGGCGAATATAATATTAAAAAAAAGAAAAGATATAAATAATTTAGAAGTGAATTAATGTGATGGTGAAAATGTGGTCCCGGGTGCATCCATCCATCACCATCTCTGGAGATGAAGCCATGCAACGGGAATCATGAGATTCCCTTCCACATCCATTACGGTAGGCATGATAACACCTCATCAAATCACCCGGACTCGCGTCTCGTCTCAATGGATAAGATCATCATCAAACGCCGCCCATCCAACGACTCCAACTCACTCATATCCACGTGTCCCTTCCACAATACCTGATCCTACACTCTTCGCAAACCTCCTCTCCACACCACCTATTTAACCCTAGTTACTTTCTAACCTCTACCGGTACAACACAAACTCCTTATCCTCCTCTCCCTCACCCTCACTCTCTATTTCTCTCTCTCTTCTCTCTTTGTCTCTGCCAACTACAACAACTCCACAACACAACCTCCCTATTCCAATGGCGTCTCAGATCTAGACGCTACGCTGCTCCTAATACTCCTATTCAGAATATTGTTATTGTTGTTCATCTTCCTTCCGGAACTATAGCGTTTTGGGTTATATTCCGTTGGACATGCGGCCCAGAGTAGCCTACTCCTTCCCCGAGGAGGTGCTGGAGCATGTGTTCTCCTTCATCGAGTGCGACAAGGACCGTGGTTCGATCTCCCTCGTCTGCAAGTCCTGGTACGAGATCGACCGCTGGTGCCGCCGGAGAGTCTTCGTCGGCAACTGCTATGCTGTCTCTCCGGCCGCCGTCGTCAACCGCTTCCCCAAAGTGAGATCCATTACTATCAAGGGCAAGCCGCACTTCGCAGACTTCAATTTGGTCCCCGAGGGTTGGGGCGCTTATGTCGGCCCTTGGATCAAGGCCATGGCTGCTGCCTACCCTTGGCTCCAGGAGATCAGGCTCAAGAGGATGGTCGTCACTGATGAATGCTTGGAGCTTATCGCGAAATCGTTCAAGAACTTCGGAGTGCTGGTGCTCACCTCTTGCGAGGGTTTCACCACTGATGGACTTGCTGCCATTGCCGCCCATTGCAGGTTTCGCAACTTATTCTTTTGTTTCTCCGTTTTAGATTGTGAACTGAATTTCTGATTAAATGTGGATGAGATTGGTTAGATTACTTTTTCTTTGTAGTATTAAAAAAATTAAGTAAGGATCCTACTGGACAATATTTGGAAACTCTAAGGACTTCTTCATAAAATTTAACTTTTAGGGCTTTTAATATATTTTTTAGGAGTTTATGTTGTTTTTTTTTATGTCAGTATTGTTGATGACAATGACTGTTGTGTTGTAATTTTGGTTCGGTGTGATTCCTTCTTTTTTAACATAGTTTTGATAAATCCATTGTGTGGTAATAAATTGTAGGAATTTGAGGGAGTTGGAGTTACGGGAGAGTGAAGTGGATGACATTTGTGGGCACTGGCTTAGCCATTTTCCCGATTCGTACACATCCTTGGTTTCCCTTAACATTTCTTGCTTAGGCAATGAGGTGAATTTGTCTGCCTTAGAGCGTCTGGTTAGTAGGTGTCCCAATCTGCAGACTCTCCGCCTCAATCGTGCTGTGCCCCTAGACAGGCTGGCCAACCTTCTTCGTGGAGCTCCTCAATTGGCTGAGTTAGGCACAGGAGCCTACACGACTGAGATGCGGCCGGAAGTCTTTTCGAACCTGGCCGAAGCATTTTCTGGATGCCGTCAATTGAAAAGCTTGTCTGGATTTTGGGACGTGCTCCCCTCCTACCTTCCAGCTGTTTATCCTATCTGCTCCAACCTGACATCACTAAACATGAGTTATGCAACTATTCAAAGTCCTGATCTTACCAAGCTTGTTAGTCAGTGTGAGAATTTACAACGGTTATGGGTAAGTCTGTTTCATACAGTATTTCCATTCATATTGCATGTTTGTGTTTGCATCTTTGTTCACTGTTGCAAAGTATTGCTGTAAATTCTTATGCTGATGATCTGAAGGTATTTGTGGAATAGGTGTTGGATTACATAGAAGATGCTGGCCTTGAAGTGATTGCTGCGTCATGTAAGGATCTGAGGGAGTTGAGGGTGTTTCCGTCTGACCCATTTGGGTTAGAACCAAATGTAGCATTGACAGAGCAGGGCCTTGTTTCTGTGTCTGAAGGCTGTTCCAAGCTCCAGTCAGTTCTATATTTTTGTCGTCAAATGTCTAACGCGGCCTTGCTTACAATTGCCAGGAACAGACCTAATATGACTCGTTTTAGACTGTGTATTATTGAGCCTCAAGTTCCAGACTATCTTACCCATGATCCTCTGGATGCTGGTTTTGGAGCTATTGTAGAGCATTGCAAGGATCTTCGTCGCCTTTCCCTTTCTGGGCTTCTTACTGACCGCGTTTTTGAGTATATTGGGACTTATGGTAAGAAGCTTGAGATGCTTTCTGTGGCTTTTGCTGGAGATAGCGATTTGGGACTCCATCATGTGCTGTCTGGGTGTGACAACCTTAGGAAGCTGGAGATCAGGGACTGCCCCTTTGGTGACAAAGCCCTTTTAGCCAATGCTGCAAAGCTGGAGACAATGCGATCCCTTTGGATGTCCTCTTGCTTGGTGAGTTACGGAGCATGTAAACTGCTGGGTCAGAAAATGCCGATGCTTAATGTTGAAGTCATTGATGAAAGAGGACCTCCAGATTCGAGGCCGGATAGTAGTCCTGTTGAGAAGCTATACATATACAGGACTGTTTCTGGGCCAAGATTGGACATGCCAGGCTATGTATGGAGAATGGAAGATGATTCTGCATTAAGAATTTCTTGAGTGATTTTGCTGTGGAACCAGCCATGGAGTTTATGACAATTTGATGTGAGAGTCGTTGATGCAGGTACATGCCTAGAATGCCACCTAGTAATGGATTAAAACTGTGTACCGGCGCATGCTGATGCTGTTATGGTTGGTGTTTGAGCTAGGTACAGGAGGGTATATAAAAAGGCTTGAGCTCGATAGCCATTCCTTTTACTCTTTGGCTGAGCAACGAAACACCAATTCTGATAGAGAGATCGGAACCTTGTTATATGTGGCTTAGGATAGTTTTATTATTTTTCCTATAATTATATTCTATGGACCTGTGCATAGTTTTATATGCATGTTACTCCGCTCTTACTAAATTATCGGTGGACTTGTTATCATTAAAATTATGCGGTGGGAAGGAATAAACTTCGTAATTATATTCTAATGCAAACCTGATCTGTTGTTTGCAACAATCTGATGTAATTATGCCATGTTTTCTTTTCTTCTATTCAGACTCGATTGGTGCTCTGCAGTAAACAGTAGGAATGACTGTGTGACAACCGAGTCTGCGCATATGAATCGAGGAATGGCTCCACTAGTCCAAAGGTTTTTGCATTTTAACAGTGCTTGAATATGCATTCAAATTCATTTTGGTTGCCTACGCCAGGCTCTGAACAATTTTTTCCTTCAAGAGAATGGTTCAAGCTGAGTCACCATAAAATTCACTTGTATGCTTGTTACTAGCGAGGAACTGGGAATGATATCGTCAATTTTCGTTCGTTGTTAAAATGAAGTTCTCTCCTAAAGTTTTTTCAAGGTTGGTTTGCTTTTGGTTTTGGAAGATCGATACCATATTTTTTAAAGGGTAGTAAAATAGTTAATTTCTTAGAAAGAATGAAATCTTGAGAGTTAATTTAGATAATTTGGATGTAAGTTGTTATAAAATGGGTCTTTTAACTATTTTCCGTATCTTTTATGTTGTCTCTAAAATAATCTATTTATCTTAAAAGTAGTACTAAATTGGTTGTCAAATTTTACATTGGACTACATTGACTTAACATGTAAGATATTACTTAAATTTTTATGTTAATTTAAATATTAAAGGGAGATAAGATACTTTAAGAATGAAATTGATAATTTATTCATTTATTTATTAAAAATTAAATCTTAGAATTTAAAGTATGCAGAGGAACTTATTTTTTTTGTCGCCGGAAGAAGTGGATCTACGTGCTTTGAAATCGAGCACGGTAAATTACTAGAAGTTGTAAAATGAAATTTTCCTTAGTTATACTTCTTCTCTCCACAAATTTTAAAACCAATTCGTATTCTACAAAAATAAATTCAATTAATGTAAGTAAAATTTGAATTTGGTTTTATAATTGTGGTGAGCGAAATAATCAGAGTTGTGATCTAATTTGAAAACCTCTGATCCTGTATTTGTTGGAGTTTTTTTATTGAAATATTGTTGTTTGTAGTTGAGATAGTGATACTTACATATATTTTGGAAAAAATGTTTAGAAATAAAAAAAAATGATAGTATAAAAAGCAAGGTGTGCGATGGTATTAAAAAATAGAAAAGAAAAGTAACGGTGGTAAATATGGTGAGGTGGTGAGAAGTGGAGAAGAGCCTCGAGTGGTGCGCCACGTGATAGATTCGGTCACAGAGATGGCTTCTTCAGCTTTTTCTCTGCACTCACCTCCATTACTATTTTCTAAGACGCACCACCTCATCATATCTTCCTCTTTTCTTTACTATTCCCACCCACCATCACTCTTCAATAACTCTTTCCTTCTCAAAACATCCACAAACTAAACTTTCAAAACCCAATTTAATTCATTATATATTCTATAATGTCTAATCAATCATAATATTGTTAGTGTCTAAAATCAAAATTAGTTACCTTATTCTCCTACTAACTTTGCTGCAATAACGAGTTAGCTTTTACGTACTATTTGCACAGTGCACATAATCTATTATTTTATTTATGTTCTTAGAACTGTCTTTTAATAATACCTTTAACTTTATGTGTATATTCTGATCCAGATTTTGATAGGTGGAATGATATATATAATGTGAAGTAGTAGTAGTGGTAGTGTATAACATGGGAGAATCCCTGTGAGGAATAGAATTTGAAAGAAAGAATAGTGTGAGAGAGAGAGAGAGAGAAAAGGATAAAAAAATAGAAAGAGAAAAGGAGAATGAGGGATAATCCGGGGCAGGTAAAGTGGGAGAGACAGTAACATTACATGAGGGTGATGGCACCAACATCAAGAGCAACAGCAACAGCAACAACTTATGTGATGAATGGGAAGGGTAAGTAAAGAGGGGTTGGGGTTGTTTCATTGGTTCATGATGGCCACACGTTTCAACTTCATGATCATCATCATTTTTATTCCCTTATTACTATGGTCCTTTGATCATTAAATTCACTCTCATATCATTCATTCTCATTTTACCACTCTTCTTTCCCAACTCTCATCATTATATTACACTGCCAAATGGATGGTGCATGATTAGAAAAGTAACAATCATCCTAACTCCACACTTTTGCTTTCCACCCAGCACCTTTAACTTTACACATTCAATGTCGTAATTTCAAATTCCAATTAACCATTCCCAAATTTCACTCTTCTCTCCCAAATACACTTAGCTCAATCTTCAACTAACCCTAGCCTTTTAGCCATCGTCACACTCACTCAACATCACTGCACTCACAACACAACCTTTTAAACCAAACTAATTATACCACATTTTCTTAATACACTTATCTATTAATCACTTCCTCAATGCTCCAACTTTATACCTTCTTCAAATATTTATAAAGTATAAAGCTGTGTTCATTTTACTGTTGTTCTCCATATTTTTCTAACTATCATGCTTTTCACTGTTGCAATAAAAAGTTTGGGGTCTTTTGAAGCACACCGGTTATGATCATTTTACACTTTAATTACGCATTAATATAATTTTTTTCGCGGCAGTAATCAATTAATGGCACCGAATATTACTACTACTCATAACCACATGAAAAAATGTCTGCAAATGAAGATTTTTTTTGGGTGACCTTAATTTACCAAAACAGGTTAATTCAAATGTTGGAATTGTTATGATTGGCAGATCTTAAATAAAAGCATAATTTTGATTAGAAAAGGTGTTTTGTCTTAGATAAACAGTGTGCTGAAAAAGTTTATCTCCGGCTGACGTTATTTTCCACACAAGTAAAATCAATACTTTCTTAAAAGTTAGCAGAAACCAGAAAAAGTTTTAACAAGAGCAGAACACTGTGGACCCACCCGTGTTTGGTATGGGGAATAATTTTTGTGAACCACAGAGGATTGAAAAATATTTTATTATTTTATAAAGAAAAGAAAAATGCTTTTAAATTATTTTCAATGCATCTCTAACCATACAACATTTTTATTTCTTAATATCTTAATTCGTATTTTTGAGACACTAATTAGTAATACTCACATGCATAATATATGGATATATCCTTCTAAATATTATTGAAGAGGATAACTGTTGAAATAAGATTGTAAAAGAATTTGGAAATGTGTTTGTAATCTTTGTTTGTAAGAGTGTGTTTAGATTAGGAAGTGGATTTAAGAAAATAGAAAAGAATAAAATGAAGAAAAAAGAATAAAAAAAAGTAAATTGTTTAGATTAAGAGAAATATAAAAAAATAAGAGGAAATAATTTTTTTATGAAAGTTTATATATAACTTGATTAGTAATAAAATTCTCTGTAACAAATATGTCCAAACATTTATACGTATATCATTATATCTAAACATTGTGAATTTAGCGTTGAATTGAAGTAACATTGAAAATGACAAATTTCTAACGTAGACTTCTAGCACGTCAAAATTCATATTTGTATAAAATCTGAACTCAAGATATGCATAAATAAATAAACAAGAGCACCTAATACTTATTTTAGGTCCTACTCATCATCGCAATAAGTCGTATATAGTAAACAATAACATTTTCTGTTAATAAAATAATCATTACAGTTATTTTAAAATATAAAAGTTTAATAAATATTCAAACACATCACTACACTTTCCATGTTGAAGGGAAGCTGAAAATAGAAGAAAAAAACACTTAGCTTGCTCTTCCCTTCTTTCAATTTTTTTGCTATTTTAAGTAGAATTATATATATATATATATATATTGTTATTTATTTAATGTAGTTGCATTAATCTGACTTCCAACTTGAAATATGTATAGAAAAATTGATGGGTTTGTAAAAAGTAAAGAATGCGAGAAATTATGGAAGATAGAAGTGATTTTCGATAGGAAAGAATATATGAATAGAAGACCGAATTGAAAAGAAAGACAAAGATTGTGTTAAAAAGGTTGTTGGCAATAGTCATCGCTGAAACAGAAATTTGCAGCAAGATCTTCAACGTCACTAACAATCTCTGCTTTTTGGGTTCTATGGTCAAACATAACGGAATACTACCACTACTGTAACTTATCATGGGCCGGGCTAACATTTATGGGTTTGGGCCTACACGTTTCATTAACTTCGCTTCAACACAACTTTGGTACCAAAACTTTACTCTTAATTTAGCCAAATTCTTCCTCACTATCATACCTTTTTTTATTTTAATAATATCCTTTGAAACAGAAATTTAAATTAATAAAACATTTAATATATATTAATTTCATTTTATTAAAAATATATACAAACAAAAAAAGACTAAAAATTTAAGAGGTTTTTTAAAATATAAATTAGTAAATGTTGGGAATTAAAATGATAGTTGGAATTGAAAACTGAAAAACCTTTATTAGAGAAACTGTGTGTTATATGATGTACACAAATGAACATAAATGCACACCTATTTATACACTCTTCTATTTAG
>Ga0123342_1003666_pt1 | contig 24404 bp, 25 predicted proteins | sample Turbeawhitnodule_FD_89960 | JGI IMG/M metagenome (GOLD analysis project Ga0123342, IMG submission 89960) | Root nodule microbial communities of legume samples collected from Mexico - Turtle bean Mexico white nodule | ecosystem: Host-associated > Plants > Roots > Nodule | place: Mexico: Nepantla... | reverse complement strand
TAAAAACACCTAAGTATAAAACAATCGGTTGTTTCGACAAAACAACAGGTTGTTTTTCACTTAGTTTGAAAAACACTTTCAATTAAAAGGTTTAAGAATGCTTAAGCTTTGGATTCAATCAAGTGTGGATTTACACAGAAAATCTACCCCAGATCCTATTCTAAAACACATCAGCAATAGCAAGCACATCCTGCCTTCCATCAACCTTCAAAGGGTTTGGATTCTTCAAAGCTTGAACACACTTGATTCCACAGGGGTGACAGGACGTGAATAGTGCACCGAAGTGACGTCTCACCATAATTTCTTATCAGTGTACACGTGGCAAGATCAACGGCTAGAACTCGTTGCCGCTTGCACTTCTTCGTATTCGTTAAACCTTTCAAACCCCTACGCTCCTTACACTGTTTCATTACTTCACTCAAGCATTTCTCACTCTAAAAAAGCTCTCTCTTCTTCTTCGACCTCTTTGACCTCTTCAACCTTCAAACCCTAACTTATTCAAAGGTATGATCTTTACTCCCTGATTGCCCTTGTTTTATGATTTCGAAGCTCATAACATACCATAACTGTTTTGGGACTGTTTATGTTTTTCGCATTTTAAGTTTCTGCTCTTTGCTCTCTCGCACTCTCTATTTTTCTGGGTTTCAGAGTCATATCGTCTTTTTCCTCTGAACCTTCATTTTTTCCTCTTTTCCTTTTTCCTCTCTTCTTTTCTAGCTTCCTCTCTTAAGATGGCCAGAACCAAAACTACACCAAACCCTCCACCTTCCATTGATTACAAAGCTCTCTATCGCTAGGCTCCCGATAGCCTTTTGGCCGAAACTTCTCAAATAAACACTTTTAAGGACATCGATGAGTACAAGAAAAATGAGTTTGACGAGAAGTTCCACATCTTCGGGAGGGAACATGACTTGTACGTGAAGGTTCTGCCTTGCAAGGAGGGTGAGCCTGTGTGCGTTAATGACGGCGCAAGCCCCGAGGAACCCTTCTTCTTTATGTACGCCACCGTCTTTAAGTGGCTCAAACTTCGTCTTCCCTTTACGGAGTTCGAGCGTGCTCTGCTGACTGAGGTTAATGTGGCTCCTGCCTAGTTGCACCCCAACAACTGGGCCTTCATGCGGGCCTTCGTCATACTCTGCAACCACTTTGGCCATACGCCTTCTGCGGACGTGTTCCTCTATTTCTTCGAGGCGAAGAGCCCTGGTAAGAAACTGTGGATGAGCTTCAATGGAGTGGCAGGGAGAATCCTCCTAACCCTCTTCCAGTAGTCTTACAAGGGCTTCAAAGGGAAGTTCTTTAAGATGTGCTGTAGCAAGCATGATCCGACCTTGCTGGATGGGTTTCCACTCTACTGGGTGGAGAAAGCGGGACTCAAGAAGCCCAGGAGTCTCGAGGACTTGGCCCCGCCCAATCGCGAGGTGTGCCAACTCCTTTCAAGCTTGGGAGTGGTGTTTAACACTGCTGAACTGATCAAGCTTGAATACAGCCCCAAGCCTCTCAAGGCTTATATTGGTACTTTGTTTGACTTTGCCTTTTATTGTTTACTTGCATACTGTGTTGGTTTACTTCTTATGCATTGTTGTTTTCTTGTGTAGGCATGGTGCTAAACACGGAGAAGAGGAGAATGCTAGCTAAGGCAGCCTCTAAGCTCAAAACGGGTGCTAGCCCATCCGATACCCCTCTTGCGCCTATTCCTGCTCTAAACCCTTCTGCTCCTGCCCATGCGGATCTTAGGCTGAAGGGAGTAGTTGAGCGCACCACCTCTGAGGACGAGGACACCTGCTTGGGCCTCGTCTTCAACAGAAAAAAGGGTGCCGATGCCACTGTCCTAGCCCAATCGGTCTCAGAGGGTCGCGCCTCCTCCTTCCGAGAGAACCCCCCAAGTGCCTCTTCTCCTTGTGACTTGGTGGTGCACGAAGGCGGGGGAGAGAGTGCCCCTAGAGGCGATTTTGGCGTGCCTCCTGCTGCCGAGCTGCCCGCCTTTCTCCAGGAGGTCCTTCAAACCTTCCAAGACAGGGAAGTGGATGGCCAGGGCGAAGACCCCCTGGGAGGGCATGCAACCAGAGGTCTTGGGACCTTTCTCATCGCATCCAGCCGCACCTCGACTCAAGTGCAAGAACTGAGGGTTGAGGTGTTGAAGCTGAGGGAGGCGGCAAGTCAAGACGTGCTTCAAATCAAAAAGCTCACTCAGCACTAAACCGCCTTACATTTGGAGTTGGCAGATCTTTTCCAAACTGACAAGGAGACCAAGAGGCTCCTATCCGAGAAGTCTCAGGAGGCCCTGAGTGCTCATTCGAAGATTCTGCCCCTTCGAAACGAGGTTATTGAGCTGAAGGAGAAGGTTGAGGAGATGCAGGCCAAGATTGTCAGGCTGGAGCAAAAGGCAACCCAGCAGGAGGTGCGTCTTGGCCAACTGGAGGGAGAGCTAGTCTGCAAGGTCGAACTCTTCAGTGAGATCAAGGAAGAGCTAACCAACGATGCTGCCGGAGCTTAGGGTGTTGGGTTTGAGGATGCCATGGCCCACGTTGCCTGTGTGCATCCTGGGGTTGACCTATCCCAAATAGGCCTGACCAAGAGAATCGTTGATGGGCAGCTGGTCGACGCCTAGGAGTAGCTCCTTCCTTATTGTAACTTAACTATTTATCGAACAATTTCAGTAACCTGTGTATATATCTATTTGTTTATGAAAATCCACTTCGTTCTTAACTTGCCCCCTTTTTTGTTGTTAACTGCTTCTTCCTTGCTTGCTTAGTCTAACAGCGCTTTAACGCCTTCATGACTTAGGTAGCACGCTTCTTTACCACTCACTTGACTTTGTGCTTTCTTTGTCGTCTTAGGGTAGAGGCAGTGCTCCATTTGAATTCCTTTTTCGCCCCATCCTTTGCCAAACAAAGGTAACAGAAGTGCTGCTTTCAACCTTGACCCATGAGGTCAGGGGAGATCTTTAACTAGGTACCGCACCACTCTCGACCTTATCTTATAAGACAAGGGAAACCATTGACTGGGTACCTTACTGTTATTGACCTTATCTTGCAAGAGAAGGGAGGTCTGTGCTTAGCTAGGCTCAACCTTCCCATACAAGGATAAGGGAGACTTGTAACTAGAACCCATACTAGCCTTGCCTTACAATACAAGGAACAGATCATTCTTTTTGACCTCGCCCTAGCCGTGTAGAGGAAAGGGAGGATTTTAACTGGCAACTATTTTGTTATCGACCTTGGCGTTCCCACACAAGAGGGAGGCTCACTAAGAACCATGTTATTCCCAGTCTCGGTGTTTCTAACCCAAGGGAGATGCTTGTTTTGCCGACCTCGTTCTAACTGTACAAAGGTAGGAGAGGATTTTAACTGTTGAACCATACTATTCTCAGCTTTGATGAACTCACACAAGAGGGAGGCTCACGAAGAACCATACTATTCTCAATCTTTGTGTATCAAACCAAAGGAGAGGTTCGTTTCACTGCCCTCGCCCTAACTGTACACAGGTAGGGGAGGATTTTAACTAGTGAACCATACTGTTCTCGACCTTGGTGTTCTTACTCAAGTGGGAGGCTCACAAAGAACCATATTATGCCCAATCTTGAGGTTTCTAACCTAAGGGAGAGGTCCGTTACGCTGACTTCGCCCTACCTGTACAAAGGTAAGGGAGGATTTTAACTGGTGAACCATACTGTTCTCGACCTTAGTGTTCTTACTCAAATGGGAGGCTCACGAAGAACCATACTATTCCTGATCTTGGCGTATCAAACCAAAGAAGAGGTTCATTACTGCACTGTACAACATATTTCTCTTTAACTGAATAATTTTATTGGGTGACCTCGTTAAAAAACCCTTAAAAGGGAAAAAGAGTGTCCCCTAAAACTGTGTACAATGCAATAATCTTAACTGAAATAAAACTTAAGGTTGGTCGCGTTCCACGTACGAGGGATTGCTCCACCTTTTAAGGTCTCGAGCCTGTATGCTCTATTCCCAAGGGCCTCTGTCACACGGAAGGGACCAGTCCACTTGGGAGATAACTTGTTTTCTAACTGGTACGGTGACTTGGAACTACCGAGGTCTCAACTTGGAGTTGTACCTGTACTCCACCTTTCTCTTTAAGGCTTCTGCCTTGATCCTCGCTTCTTCTCTGGCTTCATCCAGTAGATCCAGGTTCACCTTTCTCTCTTCGTTGGATTCTTCAGCCACGAAGTTCTGGAAATGTGGTGAACTCTCCTGAATCTCTACAGGAATCATCGTGTCTGAACCATACACCAAGCTAAAGGGTGTCTCTTTGGTAGTGGACTGGGGAGTGGTGTGGTAAGCCCACACAATTCTAGGAACTTCTTCTGCCCAGGTCCCTTTGACTTTATCTAGCCTTCTCTTCAAACCTCTGAGCAGAACTCAGTTAGCAGACTCGATTTGCCTGTTCGTCTGGGGGTGTTCGACTGATGCAAACACCTGCTTTATGCCCAGCTCTGTGCACAACTTGCCCAACAGTTGGCTAGCAAACTAGGTGCCATTATCGGATACTAACCGCTTTGGGACTCAGACACGACATACTATATTCTTCCACACAAAGTGTTGGACCTTGTGGGTCGTGATTCGCACCACTGGCTCAGCCTCCATCCACTTTGTGAAGTACTCGATGGCAACCACGAGGTACTTCATCTGTCGAATTGCTAGAGGGAATGGCCCCAAAATATTAATACCTCAGGTATGGAACGACCATGGGCTATAGATCGACCTCAGCTCTTCTGGGGGCGCCTTGTGTCAGTCAGCATGTTGTTGGCACTACTTGCAGCGCTGTGCATACCTCGTGCAGTCTTCCCTCATGGTTGGCCAGTAATATCCTATGCGAACAACTTTTAACGAGAGAGCTCGGCCACCGATGTGACTCCCACATATCCCTTCGTGAAGCTCTGTCATAATGCACGTGCATTGCTCACCACTTACACATATCAAGGTGGGGTGAGTGAAACCATGTCTGAACAGATTCCCGTCGATTAGGGTGTATCTGCTCGAATTCTTCTTGACTACTCTGGCCTCTGCGGGTTCCAACGGGAGTATCCTGTCAGCCAAGTAGCACTGGTATGGAATCATTCAAGTCTCACCTCCTTCAACTAGGCAAACTTGCATTAACTCTTCCCCTAGTAACACGCATGTGCTTATTCTGGGCGTTTTCAGGGTTTCTTGAGCCAACGACCGATCACTTCTCTTAACACTTTCCGAGGTGCTTATCTGCTGGACTTCCACTGTGTTGTCTGTGGTGGTTTGAGGTATCCTCAAGGTCTCCTGTATGCCTGTCCTCTGTCTGCCCCCCTTTCTTGAACTGGCGAGCTTTGCTAGTAAGTCAACTTGGGCATTCTGTTCTCGAGGGACATGTACTAACTCGAACAGCGCGAAAGTTTCTTTCAAAATTTGAACATACTGTAGGTATGCGACCATTTGGGGGTTCTTGGCCTGGTACTCTCCCGTAACCTGTCCTGTTACCAGCAGAGAGTTGTTTTTCGCCATCAAACTTTTCACCCCTATCTCCTTGGCTAGTAGCATTCTAGCTATGAGGGCCTCATACTCTACCTGGTTATTGTTGGCATCAACAACCCATTTGGTCCTTCCAAGATGACACTAGCCCCACTCCCCTGTTGGTTAGAGGACCCATCTACAGAGAGGACCCACCTGAAATTTGTTCATTCTTGGTGCGTGGCTTCCGAGGAGAGCTCTACCACGAAGTCAACGTAAACCTAGCCTTTGATAGGGCCTCTAGGTTTGTACTGCACATCGAACTCTGATAGTTCCACTGCCCAGTGCACCATTCTTCCTGCCACATTAGGCTTTTGTAAGACCTTGCGAATGGGCAGGTCTGTCATCACGATCACCGTGAAGTTCTAGAAGTAGTGGCGAAGTCTTCGCGCTGAAAACACTACCGCCAAAGTTGCCTTCTCTATGGTCTGGTACCTTACCTCAGGCCCTTGGAGCACTTTACTCACAAAGTATATTGGTCTTTGTATATGTTCCTGCTCCTAGACCAGGACCGAACTGATCGCCCGATCTGTGACTGCAAAATACAACCGAAGCGGGGTGCCAGGTTGTGGCTTGCATAGTACCAGGGGGTGGCCAAGTATTCCTTCAACTTGAGGAAGGATTCCTCACATTCCTTGATCCAGATGAACCTGCTATTTCTCTTGAGGCATTGGAAATAAGGATGGCCCTTGTCTCCCCCTGCCGACACGAATCTAGACAGGGCGGCCATCCGCCCTATTAGCTGCTGCACTTCCTTTGCCGAGAATCAGGCTGCGCATAGCTATGATTGCAGCACACTTCTCTGGGTTTGCTTCTATCCCACGCTCAGTGAGTAGGAACCCTAGGAACTTGCCTGCCTCCACCCCAAACACACACTTTTCGGGGTTCAGCTTCAACCTCTATCTAGCTATTGTAGTAAATAGCTCTTCCAAATTAACGACGTGTTGGTCTTTCACCTGGGAGGTGACCACCATGTCATCCACGTAAGCCTAGACATTTCGCCCTATAATGGGCACAAGTACTCTGTCCATCAGCCTTTGGTATGTCGCCCCTGCATTCTTAAGCTTGAAAGGCATCACTTTGTAGCAGTAGCAAAAGAGCTCCGTCATGAACGCCATTTTGCATTCGTCCCTAGGATGCATGCGAATCAGATTGTACCCTGAGAAAGCATCCAGGAAACTAAGGAGTCTACACCTTGAGGCACTGTTTACCAGGGCGTCGATGCTGGGCAGCGGGTAGGAGTCCTTTGGACAGGCCTTATTAAGATCCGTAAAGTCCACACACATCCTCCACTTCCCGCAGGCCTTCTCGACCAACACTACGTTCGCTGGCCACTCTGGGTATTGTATCTCCCTGATAGGTCTCTTCTCTGATGACCTGCCACCTATCATCGTTGAACTTCCTTCGTCTTTGACGGACAGGTCGGACCTTTGGGTCCATGGTGAGGTGACGGACAAGTCGGACCTTTGACCATGCGAAAGCATCCATGTGTCGTGCTATGACCTCGACAATCTGGTTTTGCGCTTCTTGGCCCAAAGATCTGCCAAGCTTGAACTTCTGACCCCCGATCTCCCTTTCTAGCACCTCCTCTGCAGGCTCGGGTCGCCTCTCCAGGGTTATCTCGAGTCGGGTGACCCCTTCTTCCCTTGGAGGTTGGGTGGTGACTGAGCACACTCATTTCTTCGTCTTGAGGTTGTTCTCGTAGCACCTCCTGGCCTCCTTCTGATCAGACTTTAGGGTAATCACGGTTCCTTTAAGGGAAGGTAACTTCAGCTTCATATGCCTCGATGAGGCCACTGCTCTTATCCTTTTCAAAGCAGGTCTGCCCAAAAGAATGTTATAGGCTGAAGGAGCATTAACGACAAGATACCTGATGTTGGCGGTGCGAGACGCTGCACCGTCAGTGAAGGTCGTTCTTAGCTCTATGTTCCCTCGCACTTCCACCTGGTCTCCTGCAAACCCGTACTGGCAGCCAACGTATGACATCAACTGGTCAGGAGACAATTGTAGCTTGTTGAAGGTCGATCAGAACATCACATCGACTGAGCTTCCTTGATCAACTAAGACGTGGTGCACCTTTCTACCTGTGGTCACTACTGAGATTACCACGGAGTCGTTGTCGTGGAGGACTACGTCTTATAGGTCGGTCCTGGTGAAGACAAGGTCGGGCTTAGGCGTCTGATCCGACCCATGCGCCTCCACTGTCATCACCACCCTGGCGTACTTCTTCCGCTGGGAAGCGGTACATCCTCCTCCAAAGAATCCTCCAATAATAGTGTTAATTTCTTCATGGATGGGCACCTCGTGCCCCTGATCTCCTACTGGTGTCGTCGTCGTCAGGGACCCCTGCGACTCTTGTAGGTAGTCTTTCAAGAAACCGCCTCTTACTAGTTCATCCAACTGGAATTCACACCAAGCGCTTTTACTAGGCCCCAGCCTCTTATCAGTCTTTGGTGGAGGCTTTAATCTGTTGGCCACATAGGGGATGGCGATCAGATCCTTCAGTTCCACCCGAAAATTGTGTCTGGGTGGGGTGTTTTCTTGCGTGTGTGCCCTGGTTTGAGGCTTCTTGGCTTCGTATGGCGGTTGTGCTCCTGGGGCCTTTTTCTCCGTCATTGCCTCATATACTTTCATGGGTTGAGGATGATCTGTTCCCCGAGGTTGGACAGGGCCAATGCTACTACGTTTTTTTGTGACCCGATCCTTTGCGACGATGTGCGCCACAGCTCAACGCCTGATCTCGCAAAATGTCTTTGGGCAACATCTGATCAGCGAGTCGCTGAAGGGTCCTACAACACTCTTTTGGTAAAGGCCTGCACCGTCATAGCTTCGTCCTTCGTGTGTAGTTTCACTACTTGCACCCCAAACCTGTTTAAGAATTCTTTCAAGGACTCTCCTTGATATTGCCTTACGTCAAAGAGATCGCAAGAGATTGGAGGGGGAGCCCGGTTGACAATGTACTATTCTCTTAACAACGTTGTGAATTGATCGAACGAAGTAATATGTCCGTTAGGAAGGCTGATGAGCTAGTCCAACGCTGCGCCTGCCAGCGTACTCATGAATAGCTTACAGTACACAGCGTCAGTGCCTCTTGAAAGCATCATCTGGGTGTGGTATTCACCTCTGGGTCCTCTACACCTGTGAAGGTGACCTTCGGGCCCATGAACGTGGCTAGTATCACTTTATCCATGATCACCTGAGAGAACGACATAGGACGAGCCCACACTGGGAAAGGCGGGGCTCGCTCGTCCACGATGCGCTCTCTTACATTTTGTAAATTCCTGCGCAGTTGCTCATTGGTTTTGTGCAACTCCTTGTTATTCGCTTGCGATGTGGCCAGGTCAACCTGGAAACGATCCTAGTCAACTCTGGACGCTACTACCGTCTCTTGAAGGGCACGTATAGTCTCCATGAGTTGTTGCATGGTGACGTTGTCCCCTTCTAAGGGTGCAACGAATCCTTACCTCGTGCTCCTCATGTTGTTGGTGGCTCTCAACACGATTATGAGTGGGACCTAGTTTTATCGGGCCCCACGGTAGGCGCTAAATGTTCTCGCCAGTTGACTCGGTTGCCGGTTGATTCGAACGACAGCTTCAAGCCCGCCTGTCTCCTTCTGGAATCAAACTTCCTCGGGTTGAAGAACTTTTCACCTGTAAAGACAAAGGGCGCCTTTACGGCTCAAGTCAGTAAGGGCTTAAGAAACAATAATGTGTATAAAGTAGTTTCTGTCTTAGAAACGACGTACCTTGCTAGGGTTCTTACCACCCTATTTATAGGCTGTATCTAGGGTTACTTTTGTGATGCTCCCACGTCTCTTACATGTTTAGCATCCACTGTATTAAAGCACATCCTAATCCCCTCCACAAAAAAAAAAAAAAATTCTTAAAAGCCAAGACGTTCATCCTGTTGCCACATTGTTTCAGTGTTTATTGGAGCTTTCGATTGTTAATTTTCTGCACCTGATTCTTTTGGTGTTTTACTCTAGAATTTTTACCATCCATTGTTTCCTCTATTTCCCATGCTTTGTTAAAATTTTAGCTCCAAATTCGTTGTGAAAAAAATTACCATAAATGTTGCACTATACATTGCCAGTCTGAACGTTTTCTGCCTCACTATTTTTGTTTTGTTTAATATTGATTGAATTGTTTCTACGTATATACACATCCTTTTGCCCTCAAATTTGTGGCATTTCGTACATCATTGATTTCATCATGTACCATAACAAAATTCAGCCTAAAATTTGTTGTTTCCAAATTACCATAATTCTTACACGCTTGGTGGTCAGTGCTAAACCTAGCTTCCAGGTTAGGTCTGTTGAAAAGTGTTTTTTTAAGTAAGTAAAAAAAACCCTATTGATTTGTCGTTTCAATCGGTTATTTTAAACTTGGTGGTTTTGGAAAGGATTTGAAAAAGTTAAAATTGGCTGACCTCACAGTCAAAGCCAATTCAATTGGTTGAATCCTGCTTTCAATCGATTGTTTTTTAAAAATCTTAAGAGATTTGGTTAAGTTTGTTTTTCCTTGATTCAAATCTATTTTGGACCCTGATTGAAAGTTTAAAACGACTATTTTTTAGGCTATATAACTGGTTTTTAAATCTCTAAAATGAAAGAGATCAGATTACATAAAGAGATTAAAAGTTTTCCAAGATTGCAAGATTGCTTAAGGCTTTGCATTGGTTAAGAGTGGAATAGGATTTGTTGTATTCATTTTATATCAGGTGTGATCTTTCCTGTTCTTACTTGTGTTTCAATTCATATTTATAAAATTGTAAGATATCGGTGTCTACAATTAGAGGGTGTTCTGACTTGTAGTGTTTGTGTTTCAAAGAGGGTGAGTATTCTTGAAGGGTTCAAGATCATCTCTTTGGTCTTTGTGTTGTGTAATCTGTGATTGATTACTTAGTGAAATACCTAAGGGTTTTTGAGGTCTGGATGTAGCTCAGGTTAAGAGTGAACCAGTATAAACTTTGCGTGTTGAATCTCTCTATCCCTCACTGCTATTACAACTGTTTGATCTGTGTTTTTGCAAAATGCTGATAAAAACAATCGGTTGATTCGCATAAACAACCGATTGATTTTTCTGGAATCAATTTAAAACAATTTGTTTTTTGGCTGATTTGATTGCTTCTTCTGTGATTCTGCATTAATCTTCATTCTTGTCCAGAATTTTTGAAAATCTTTCATTAAACAATTCACCCTCCTCTTGTTTAAGGCCTTTAATTCTAACAATTGACATCAAAAGCTATGATACCAACCGACAGATGACTAAGAACACAACAAGCACTTCCCAAAAGGGTCAATCATCTCAAGATACAAAGCCAGACCCCACCAAGCCTCGAGAAACAATCAACAAAAGAAAAAGAAGTTATAAACCCAAATATCAGAAGTTCTTCCTTTTGGTCTTCTTAAAAAATAGAATATGTTTGTAAATAATTTGAACTCACTTTAGGGGTCCAAATAGCAAAAATAGGCTAGAATAATGTACCGTTATCACAATAGGGGGTGTGGGTAGCATTTTAGCTTGTTCCTAGCTCTTTTGGGAGGCATTTTGACCTAGTATATAGAAGGACAAGCCTAGGATGCGGATTTGACGTCAAACCTTAAGGTTGCCCATTTTTTTCCTTTTCCCATCCTACCCTTTAGCTTGTTCTCCAAGACTCCTTCACCTATAAATACGAGGCCTACCTAGTGTATTTTACAAGTTGAAATTAATAGAAGAAGAGTTACTATGCACAAATTGTGTGAGGTGTTAGTGAGGTTTGAATTCCTCTTAGCATTTAGGTCTTATCTTGTGAGTATTGAGAGCTCTCAAGTGGCGGCTACCATTAGTTATCTTGGAGCCCAATCACACTCCAAGTGGCGTGTTCCACTTCTCAAATCCATCACATAAGCTTTCTCCTTCCTTCATCTATTCTTCCATTGCCATTCCATTTTTACTCTTTGTATTATGTTCTTGTTTGGTTTTCCTTGTTTTCATTCGGCAATTCTATTTGATTTATTTTCCTTGTTCTTAATTCCGCACCATCTAGCATCATTTTCACCTTATGATTGTCTTTTCCTTTTGCTCTTGTGAAGTGAACCTTCACACTTACTTAACCACTTGGTTAAGTTCATGTCCAGTGGGAATCTTCTTAAAGTTCTCACCATATTCTTGCTTAAAAATCCCAATCTAAGTAAAGTGCCACAAAAAAAATGAACAATCCTAAAATCAACTCACATCAAGCTAGGTGCTTGAAAGTTTCTCAAGTTTTGATTCAAAAATTTCTTTTTACATGGCTGATAAATTACTCTTTGGGAAGGGTTCTTCTATAAACATACCACCTTTGTGCTGTGGTGAAAACTATCAACTCTAGAAGATTAAAATGAAATTTTTTGTTGAATCTATTGATAGAAAAAACTGGGATACTATCACAAATGGTCCTTTTATTCATTTGTGTGAAAAAGATAAAGTTTTCTCTGAAAAACTTTGGTCCCAATTCACTAAGAGTGAAAGTAAAAAGGTTCAACTTGATTGCATTGCCAAAAATTTTATTATACCTGCTATTGATTCTAATGAGTTTTTCAGAGTTTCAAAGTGTGTTTCAGCAAAGGATATGTGGAATACTCTTGAAAGCACTCATGAAGGTTCAAGTGGAATTGTTTGGCAACACAATGACATGTCTTCTTTTGGCTCATCATCAGAAGTTACAAAAACCAATCTATGTCTGATGGCAAAGGAAGAATCTACATCAAGCAGTGTAAGTACAAACTCTTCCATTAATGATGAAAATTACTATAAACTCCTTGAGGCCTTTAAGGAGACTCATGAAGAAGCTTATAGATTGACCCTTTTAAGCAATCATTTGAAAAGTAAAAACAACTGGTTAGAAAAAAGAGTCAAAACCTTAGAAGAAGAGCTGGAAAACTCCAAAAATGATTTTGAAACTCTTGAACTGATTTACAAAAAATCTTCTTATGAGTGTGCTCAAGCTTTTGTAAAAACTGTGAATCTCTTGAAAATAAGATTCATTATCTTGTGAAAACTGTGGACAAACTTTCAAAAGGAAAATCAAACTTTGAGAATTTTTTAGCATCTCAAAAGTGTGTCTTTTGAAAATATGGACTTGGTTTTAATCCACAAAGAAAAGCAGTGGCATTTCAAAACCATTTTCTACCATTGTAGAAAAAAAATCGATTGAAAAGTCAAAACAACCGGTTGTTTCTTGCTTCTATTGTATGAGAAAGGGTCATTCTGTCAGTTTTTGTAAAATTCTAAAAGTTTCTGTTCCCATGGGTATTTTAAAATGGGTTCCTAAGAATCCTAAGGTTCCTAATAACCAAATTAACGTCTATGGACCCAAATTTGTTAGGGGACTAAACCTTGCCACTTGATTTTGTCTTTTGTAGGATTCCTTGATGAAAAGCAAGCATATGTGGTACCTAGATAGTGGCTGCTCCAAACACATGACAGGAGATATATCCAAGTTTGTCAACATCATCCTTAGGGATAGAAACATTCACACAAATGTTTATACTGGTTCACTCTTACACCAAGAGCTACATCCAGTCCTCAGCTAACCACTAAGATTCCACTATGTAATCAATCATAGATTACAAAACACACTAAGAATGTTGATCTTGAACCCCTCAAGAACACAAAACACTCATTGGAAACACAAATCACTACAAGTCAAAACACCTACAAGTCTACTTAACATAAAGATTTTAAATTTCCTGGATAGGTCGGCAACCAAAGGTCACTACCATATCTGAATCAAAGGATCTAACCATATTGACCACTGCTTCACTATTGGGAAAACTCAGAGAACATGAGTTAGAAAGGAACAAGTTGAATGAGCAAGAAACTGAAGAAAAACAAGCCAAAGGAATTGCCTTGAAGTCTAGTGTTCAGAATGTTGAAGATAGAAGAAGTTTCTTCACAACATGTCATAATGTGTGTTTGATGTAGAAAATAGCTTTGAAGGTTTATGATATTGTAATTAGTTGTCAATATAGGTTAGAGGTTCTTTAAGGTAGCCTTTTGCATTGTGATCTACCTCATATCCCTAACCAAGGTAGTGAACTCAAGCACAAGAAGTTCTTTAAGAGGTTTCTAAAAAACTACCTTAAGTTTTCTCAAAATCAGCTTTTTGTACAAATATAAATTTGTTGTTTTATAAAACAATAGATTCTTTCTGCACTGATGCTCTTTTATTAAATTTTTTTTCAAAATTCTGTTTTGGTACCAAAAAGTTTGTTTCAACCCTTTTATTACCGTTAAGCTAAGCTGGAAGTGGTTTGGAAATTATCTTTTGTTTTTTCAAAAAACAATCCATTTATTTTAACTTCAACCTGTTCTTTTTATAACAACTTTTAATTGTTTTTTGAAAAAATGTTATAAACTGTTTTCTATATAAAGAAAGGCACATCTCACACGAAAGTTTGAGCAATTACGTTTTTGAACATAGATAAAAGAGTTTTAAGTGAGAGATTACAGTTTTTGAATGTTTTCTTGAAAGGTTCTCTTAAGAATTTCAAGTGTGCTTGTTCATTGTGCCTTAGTCAAGGTTTGAGGTTCTGTCATTACTGTGCTACAGAAAAGTGTTGTTGCTTTTGGTTTCTTGCATTTTCTTTCCAGCTGCTTTCTTTCCTTATTCTTTCTTGTGTAAAGGTGATTGTATTAGCACTTCTTGATAGAGTTTCTTGAAGTGTATGTGCTGCGGAAATAGTTTTTCAGCATTGTGTGCCTTGTTCTTGAAGGGTTCAAGAATCAAAAGGATTTGTAAATATTTTTATTTGATCTAGTGGAATCCACCTTGTTGTGAGGTCGGACTGGATGTAGCTCTTGATGAGTGAACCAGTTTAAATTGTGTGTGCCGTTTTTCTTCTCAATCCTTGCACTTAATTCTGCACATTTGATAAATTGCAAATAAATAAATTTGTTGATTTGAAATTGAATCTGTTCTTTCTGGGCTGCCATATACTGTTCTTCAAGATTCTGAAAAAGTTCTTGGTTGCTTGTGGATACCTGAATTTTTGTGTTGGTTGTTTAAAGAGAGTAATAAAATCTTTAAAATAACTTTGTTCAAGATTCATATTCTTTTCAAGATAGGTTGTTAAAGATTCAAGTTTGATTTCTTGTTGTAAAATCTTTCTTCATCTTTGCTGTTGTTAAAGTGCCTGCACAATTTTGTTTGCGAAAATTTTATAAGCTTAATTCACCCTCCCTCTCTCTCTTGAACTTAGACACTGATAAACCCAACAATTGGTATTAAGAGCTAGGACTTTTATTTTACTCAAGTTTTTGTGTATAATGTTTGAGTTTAAAATGCTTTTGTTGAGGGTGTGTCCATCAATAAACCTCATATGTTCGGTGGATTGAATTATGCATTCTAGAAAATTAGGATGAAAATTTTCATGGAATCTATTGACATGGGAATTTGGGATGCAGTGGTGAATGGAACTTTTGTGCCTATGCAGGTTGTCAAAGAAGAAACAGTGAAAAAGCCTTGCTCCGAATGGAGTGGAAGTGAAAAGAAGAAGGCTCAATATGACTCTCTAGCCAAGAATATCATAACCTTTGCTCTAAACATGGATGAATTCTTCAGAGTATGTGGGAAATCCTAGAAATGATACATGAGGGCACGAATGATGTAAAAAGAGCAAGGAAACACTCACTCATTCAAGAATATGAATTTTTCAATATGCAACCAAAAGAAAGAATTACAGATGTGCAGAAACGATTTACACCTATTGTAAATCACCTCACTGTGTTAGAAAGGTAGGGCTAAACAAGATGAGGGTGAATTGTTTTTGAAGAATTTTCGCAAATACGGGATAAGAATGCAAGTAAGTGCAGAATTACAGATAAGGCAATCAGATCAGCCAAGAAACAAATTGTATTTAAACTAATTCCAGAAAAACAATCGGTTGTTTTTGCGAATCAATCGATTGTTCTTATCAACACTTCAACAAGAACAAATTTAAAAACAGAGAGGGAGAGAGAGATTTACACACAATGTTTTTATACTGGTTCACTCATAACTTGAGCTACATCCAATTCCAAAACAACCTCTAGATAATCCACTATGTAATCAACAAAAGATTACAAAAACAAACACATCAAAGAGTCTATCTTGATAGCTTCAAGACTACACACCCTCTTTGATGCACCACCACACACAGTTCGAACACCCTCTGACTTGAAGTACAAAACACTTTACAATATTCAAAAGTAAACAGAAATACAAGAATGAATAGAACAGGTTAAACCTGATACATGAAGGAAATCACAGCTCATATTTCACTCTTTTGACCAAGGCAAAGCATATAGCAATCTTGCAATCTCTTTGAAAATTCTAAAGCTCTTTTCTGTAATCTGATTTGTGTAATTAATTGAGATTCAAAACCTAGTTATAACCCCACAAAAATAACTATTTGATTTAGTTAGACAAATCCCAAAACAGATGCATATCAAGCCAAAACAATTTTGACAGTTAAAACAAAATCTGTTATATTTTTCAAAAAGCAATTGATTGAAACCTCGATTCAATCAATTGATTTGGCTTTGACTTGTAAAGTCAACCAATTTTAGCTTTTCAAAATCCTTTTCAAAACACCAAGTGTAAAACAACTGATTGAAACGTAGAAACAACAGGTTGTTTTTCACTTACTTTGAAAATAATTTTCTTAAAAGATCTTGATTGTTTTAGTTTTGGATTGGACAAAGAGTGATTTAACAAATTCTAAATACACAAAAAAAAGCCCCACAAGCAGCAACCCAGCTTTAAGCATCTTTCTTGGATTTGAAATCATCAAAGCTTCATCTTCAACAATCTTCCCCTATTTGATGAAGACAAATCCCTGGTTTGCTTGGGATGTTCTGGTTGAATTTGGTAATACCTGTGAAAACACAATAGGTGCTTATACCAGAGGTAATCATGTCCAATTGTCAGTAGCACAATAGTACTAGCTTTCACTTAGTGATTTTATCAATAAAAATCAGCAAATCAGAGTGAAAATGAGTGAAGAAAAAGTGCAAATCCGAGTGTTTGTGCAATAGATATGTATACAACAAGCAAGTAAAAGTAAGTCAAAAGTAAGGCAGCAAATAAAGCATACAGGCCATACAAACCAATCATAGTACAGACTATATAAACCACAAATTTGTCCCCCTATTTTTCTTCACAAATAGACTTAAGGAGGGATAAAACAACATAGAAGAAATTGTTCAGCAACTGAAAAAAGATCAAACCAGAAATGAAAAGCAAGCTGAAAAAAAATCTTCACTCTTCTTAGCCATATTGAAGTTCAAACAACTAGTTCTGGACAACTTCAATTTTCTCATCCAAGCTTTGAAACCATTCCACATAGAACTCATGATGAACTCTTTGATCATTTGCAACACTGTCCAGCCTATGCACCACAAGCCTTTCGAATGGAGTCATAGAGGTCATTCTTTCCTCCATGTTTGTATCACTTGAACCATCTGCATGAGTATCAGCAGGTTCATTTCCAACAACTTCTTCTCCTTCCTTTTCCTATGCAAGATGAGCTCCACTTGATGAGTCAGCTTCACCATCTTTGCTAATCCACCTTCCATTTATCTTGGTGAATCCCATTCTACTTAGGGACCCATTGTTAAATTCACTTGTGGTCTTTACAAGTTCAGATTGTTCCTCATCTAGGTCCACTTCGAAATAATGCAAAAATTTAGTAATTAAGATAGCATAGGGATAGTGATAGTCACTTAACCTCATAGAATTTTGCATATGTTCTTTGAAGATGTGGATCCAATTTATCTTCACTTTGTTTATGATGCAGTAGATGAGTACCAAATCTTCTTCAGTCAGCATTGCATGATTGCTTCCTCTAGGAGTCAGCATCCATGTGACAATAAAGGCAATGAGCCTTTCATTTAGCTTGAAGCCTCCAACCGAAAAGTTCCTTACTCTAGACTGAGGATTCTTCAAGCAACTTTTGTAAAATTGCATTTTGTTGAATTCATCAACAACACCAACATTTCCTTTAGTGATTCTCAGATCAGCATCTTTCAAACAAGTAATTGCAGTCCTGACATCTTGAGTTATCTCCATGTCTACTCCTCTCACATGAGAGCAAATATTGTTACCAACAATTTGGAAATTTGTGTAGAAGACTCTTACAAAATCTGGGTAGATGTTCCTAGTCATTCCAAGAAATCTTTTTAGCATTTGTTCCTTTAGGAGACTGCTCACTTCCAAGAGCTTTTGTTCCTTCATCCAGTTGAAGCTGATGATCTTTGGATTATTGATCATCTTTCTACTTGTTTCATGAAGATATTTATCAATTTTCTCACCTTCACCTGAGAACCATCTCTTTAGGCGTGCACCTCTTTTCACACCACGAGTTTTCATTCTTTTGGAAGAGGTGTTCAATTTATTAGTGTCTAAGTTCAAGAGTGGGGTGAATTGAGCTTATAAAATTTTCAAACAGATTCAGACTTTTAACAGAACAAAGCAAAGCAATTGATTTATTTTGGAAAAAATGGATTTATTTTCCTTCTTACGTTATTAGGACAACATTTCAATTATATGATTTACAAATATTAAGAGAATTACACAGCAAGCAACTGCAAGTTGTTCATATCAGTTTTCCAGAAATCAAGAACAATATGAACAAACCCAGAAAGAATAGATTCAATTTTAATTCATCAGGTTTATTTTCTGATAGATCAACACAAGAAACTGTAAATGAGTGCAGAGATTAAGAGAGATTGAACACCACATAATGATACTGGTTCACTCAAATGAGCTACATCCAATCTCACCTTTCCCAAGGTGAAATCCACTAAAAACATTACAAAACAATTACACAACCTAATATTCTTGAACCCTACAAGAACAAGGCACACCTAGCTGAAAAACACTATTTCAGCACACCCAACACTTCAAGAAACACTATCAAGAAATGTCTTAGAACCACAATTACAAAGAAGAGAATGATGAAATTGAATACACCTGGAAAGAGAATGCAAAATCCTGAAAAGACTATTAGAACATATTGCAAAAATCAGTGACCGCACCTCCTACCAAGCTTCGGACACACAAGAACAAGCACACCTATTTCTTTTGAAAAATCTTTCAAGAACACGTGCAAATTCTTTTGAATTCTTTGAAAAAACTCTTAATCTCTTATTCAACCTCATTTTTTCATCAACACTTTCAATTTAGATTTATCTATCTTTTTATAAGAAACATTTTATAACAGACTTTTTAAAAACAGTTAGAGAGCTGTTAAAAAAAAAATAAAATGAACAAATTTATTTTCACATAGGCAAAGAGAGTTTTTCAACTGTTGCAGCTCAGTCATAAAAGACTTAGTCAGGCATCTTATTGAAAAGACAAAGTTATGAAAAACGTTTAAAATAAGGCACCAGTTAAAAAAGAATCTATTCTTTGGAGAAACAACAAATTCATTTTTTTTGCAGTAAAACATATTTTGAGAAAAACATGTGGAAAACATCGTGCTTGATCTTATCACCTTGATAAGGTTTATGAGGTGGGTCACGATGCAAAAAGGTTACTTTAAACATACTTCAACCTATATACAAGACTACCCAAGAACAAATATTACAATCTTCAAAGCAAGGCATACACTTTGCTACATCAAACACATTGACTTGAAGGACCAACATCCAACTTCAACAATCTCCCCCTGTTTGATGGAGACAAATCCCAAAGCTCTGTTGCTTTGAAGATAGATTAGCCCCTGTACTGCACCCAATTCCAAAAATACAAAAATTAAAAGTGAACATATAACACAACAAATTTAGAGCCAGAGTTAGATAATACTTTAATTCCCTGTACCACAACAACTTATCAAGTCTGCATCACCACACCACCTAGCAATATGAGCTATTTTTCTCCCCCTTTGGATTCATCAAACAACATTGGAACATAGAGAAATATAAAACCAGATAATAGTTAATCATAACAGTCCAGAAATGAAAAATACAAATTGTTCAACAACATAAGCGTAAGATAAGCATTGAACATATATCACTTCTTGATGAAAACCAAGTAGAGGAGGCGTCTCAAGACCAAGCCAAAGTAGCCCAAGCCCAAGAGGGTGCCCAAGCACAAAAGATCACTAGGAGCATGGCTAGAGCATTGGGTGAAGAGCATCATTTTATGACTCTTCTTGTACTTTCTCTTGTATAGTTTAGGAGGTGTGGATATTAAATAAAGAGTGTGAATATACAAAATAAAGTCACATTGTCTGTGTGACTTAGGGGATGGTGTAGAAGTACTTTAGGACGTGCCAAAAATAGGAAATTGGTCACACTTTCCTCATGTCTAGCTAGGCGCTGAATTTGATTTGCATTTGGAGGGAAATTTTGAATTTGTTTAGCTTTTCATTTCAGCCCTCTTCTACTATAAATAGAGAGGCTAGGCTCTTGTAAATTCAGATTTGGTAATTGATGAAAAGAAACTCTACTCAAATTGAGAGAGATTTGTGTGATTTGATCTCCTTCCTAGTCTTATCTTAAGTGCTTTTGGAGAGTTACAAGTGGCAGCATTCATACACTCATCTTGGAGCTTTCACCACCAAGTGGTGTGTTCCTCTCCAACTCCATCTCATTCAAATCTTCATCCAATTAAGTTCTTCTTCCTTTCATCTCCATTTCCATGTTTTAACAATTTTCAATCGGTAGCTTTGTGCCTATGTTTTGTTCTTCGATTCTAATCGGTTCAGTTTGTTCTATTAATGATTTCAATCGGTAGAATGTGTTCCTTGTTCAATTCTATTCAGTATACATGTGTATCCTCTATTTTTATGCCATAATTGTGTTTCTACTTGTGTTCTTGTGTTGATCTTGCTTTCCTTTCAGTTTCCGCACTATATTTGTGTTTAAGGATATGGCACTCATGATTCTATGAGTTTGGCTCTTCATTTGGATGGCAATGACCTCCATTGAACTATTCTTAAGCCTCCTTAATGTGTTGTAACTTGTCTTGTGTCAACCCAACTCACATCATGTGGTATCAGAGCTTAGGTCTAATAAACAACAAATTTATTTTTCACTACAGTGGACAATTTATGTTTATAACACCCAATTCATTCAACAGAAAATTAAACATATCTTTGGCCAAATGTTTAGTAAACAAGTCAGCAAGTTGCAAATCAGTACCAATGAATTTAATTTCACATGTTCCATTTGATATATGTTCTCTTAGAAAGTGATGTCTTATTTCAATATGCTTAGTTCTTGAATGCATAATGGGATTTTTTGTTAAATTGATGGCACTAGTATTGTCACACAGAATAAGTATTTTATTTAATAAGATACCAAAATCATTTAGCTGCTACCTTAACCATAGTGTTTAAGCACAACAACTCCCTACTGCAATATACTTTGCTTCAGCAGTAGAGAGAGCAACACATGCTTGCTTTTTACATTGCCATGAAATCAAGCTTGATCCAAGCAAGTGACAGGTGTCGCTAGTGCTTTTTCTATCAATCTTGCAGCTTGCAAAATCTGAATCAGAGTAACTAGTTAGACTTAGTGAAACATTACCTGGATACCATAAGCCAACATCTTTAGTTCCTTGTAGATATTTTAGAATTCTTTTGGCTGCATTGAAGTGTGATTCTTTTGGAGCAGATTGAAAGCGAGCACACATGCATACATCAAACATTATGTCAGGTCTACTAGCAGTAAGATATAATAAATAACCAATTAGCTCTCTATACTTAGTCTCATCAACAGGATATCCAGCAATATCATGATCAAGATGGCAGCTAGTGGAGAATGGTGTGATGATTGGTTTGCACTTATCCATTCAAAGTTTTCTTAGCAAGTCCTTGCAGTACTTGGCCTGATTCAAGAATATACCATCCTTGAGTTGTTTGACCTGCAAACCTAGAAAGTGATTCAGTTCACCCATCATGGACATTTCGAACTCACTCTTCATAATTTCCACAAATGTCTCACACAGTTCTTCATTGGTTGATCCGAATATAATATCATCCACATAAACTTGAACCAGAATTATGTCTTCCTCCTTTCTCTTGATGACCAATGTCTTATCAGATGTGCCTCTATCATATCCTTGTGAAGTCAGAAGAACACTCAATCTTTCATACCATTATCTAGGGGTTTGCTTAAGTCCATAGAGTGCTTTCTTGAGTTTGAATACATGTTCTGGATGGTGATGGTCTTCAAACCCTGGAGTCTGTGAAACAAATACTTCTTCATTGATATACCCATTCAAGAAGGCATTTTTTACATACATTTGGAATAGTTTGAAACCTTTTATACATGAGAAAGCAAGGAGAAGTCTAACAGCCTCTAGTCTTGCCACTGGTGCATAAGTTTCATCATAATCTATTCCCTCTTCTTGGTTATATCCTTTAGCCACAAGTCTATCTTTGTTCCTAGTGATCACTTCATGCTCATCCATCTTATTTCTGTATATCCACTTTGTTCCAATGATGTTCATTTCAGGTGTTCTTGGAACAAGTGACCATACTTCATTCAGGGCAAATTAATTTAGTTCTTCCTGCATAGCCAATATCCAGTTGTTGTCCTGTAAGGCTTCATCCATATTTTTAGGCTCCACTTGTGAAACAAAAGGCATTGTCTAATAGAAATAATTTAGAGAGTTCCTAGTTGAAACGCCTTTTTCAATATCTCTAATGACATTGTCAAGTGTGAGATCTCTTGGAGTCTTCCATTTTTTTGGTAAATCTGCAGAAACAACAGATCTTTGATAGCATGTGAATCATTTTCATCTATATCAATCAGATCATTTTTATGTAGAACAGTTCTTAAATCATCACATTCTAAGTCAAACACTACATGCATAGACTCTTCCACAGTTAACAACCTTTTATTGAAAACCCGATAAGCATGTCCATTCAAAGCATAGCCAATATTTATTCCTTCATCAAAATTTGCATCAAATTTTCGCAAATTATCTTTGCCATTATTCAAAATAAAACACTTACATCCAAACACTCTAAGATGACTTATACAAGGTTTTCTACCCTTATACAACTTATAAGGTGTTTTCTTAAGGATAGGCCTAATTAAAGTTCTATTTAGTACAAAAGCTGCAGTATAAACTGCATCTGCCTAGAAGTATTTAGGTAGCTTAGATTCATTCAACATAGTTCTAACAAGTTCTTCTAGTGATCTATTTTTTCTCTCAACAACACCATTCTGTTGGGGAGTCCTAGGGGCTGAAACACTATGTGATATCCCATGTTTTTCACAAAACCTTTCAAACTTAGCATTTTGAAACTCACCCCCATGATCACTACGAATAGATTTTACACAACATCTATTTTCATTTTGCAGAACTTTTGCCAATTTCTTAAAAGCCTTATAAGCATAATTTTTGTTAGCAAGAAATAAAGTCCATGTATATCTAGAATAATCATCAACAATAACCAATGCATAAAGATTTCCTGCCAGACTAGCAATTCTAGAAGGTCCAAACAAATTCATATGCAGCACATCCAAGGGTTTCTTAGTAGAGACCATGTCTTTTGATTTAAAAGAAGTTATGATTTGTTTACCTTTTACACATGCATCACATAGTCTATTATCTTGAAATTTGATATTAGGAAAACCTGAAACAAGATCCATGGATTTCAATTTATTCAAATGATTTGTATGAATGTGAGCTAACCTTATGTGCCACAACCAAGACTTGTCACTTTTTGATAAAAGGCATTCATTTTCAGAATCATTTTCCTAGATATCCCAGAGATATTTATTGTTTACTCTTTTACCTGTAAACAGTATCTTACTAGAAGAGTCATGTGAGATTGTGCACCCATTTGCTTTGAAATTTACCTTGTATCCTTTGTCACATAATTGGTTGATACTTAGAAGACTATGTCTTAGTCCTTCCACATATAAAACATTTTCAATTATGGTTGAACTTCCAGTTCCAACATTTGTTATCCCTAGGATTCTTCCACGATTATTATCTCCATAAGTGACATGCCCCTCTGCCTTGAGTTTTAAACTAGTAAACTTAGTTAGGTCTCCAGTCATATGCTTTGAGCATCCACTGTCCAAATACCACTGGTTTCTCTTGCTATTTTTCTGCAAAACAAAAAAATAATACACATGGTACCTTTTTTAGTCTAGGGTCTAGCAATGATTAATACCTTTCCTTTGAAAGCCATTTGGCCAAGCTTTTAGGAACAAGGTATTTTCTAGCAATGCATGTTCTAGAAGTATGTCCAGATTTCATACAATAAAAGCAACTAACATGATGTACCTTTTTACCACTGTTGAAAGAGGAAAAACTTGTTTTTGAAGGAACAAAGAAACTTAACAACTTTTTAACATTGTTTTTCTTTCCAGGATTATAACCAAATCAATTTTTGTTGAAAACAACATTTTGTGACCCTAAAAGAGTCTCAAGATTATCTATTCCCTTAGTGAAATTAGATAAAGTTTTCAGCAAATACTCAACTTGTTTTTCCAGCTTTTTATAGTTTTCACAAGTCTTTATAGAAGCATGCAAACATGTCAATTCAAGACTTACAAGACCAATTGTAGCTTTATGCAGTTCTTCCTCAAGAGATTTTACCTTAGGTGCAAGAAAATTATTTACTTTTTGCAATTTACTGCATATAACAGCCAACCTATTTGCCTCATCATGAGTTTCTTTGAAAGAAACTAATAATTGATCATAATTGTTAGACTCCATAAAGAAATCACTAACCGAATCATACATGGATCCTTCATCTTTCATCATGAAACATGATGGATTTCCTATGAGCTCTTCTTGGATGTTTGATTGAAGATGGTGCGGAAGCTTATGGATGAGAGTGGACAAGGTCCTCCTAGGAGGTGTGGTGACCTTGAAGGTGCATGAAGAGTGTGGACATGGGGAGGTTCGGCCAGCCCCTTTGTAGGTGGT
>Ga0123342_1003665_pt1 | contig 24412 bp, 15 predicted proteins | sample Turbeawhitnodule_FD_89960 | JGI IMG/M metagenome (GOLD analysis project Ga0123342, IMG submission 89960) | Root nodule microbial communities of legume samples collected from Mexico - Turtle bean Mexico white nodule | ecosystem: Host-associated > Plants > Roots > Nodule | place: Mexico: Nepantla... | reverse complement strand
TATATATATATTTTATTTATACTTAAATTATTATTATTTTTATTTAAAATATAATTATCATTTAAATATAAAAAATATAAATATTATAAAAAAATAATTATTATAAAAAATATAATTAATTAAATAATTATAATTTATAAATAAATATATCAAATTAACTTTTAACCATTTTTAAATATAAGGATAAATTTGTAAACTTACATTTTTATCAATTAAAAAATATATAATTTCAATCACACTCATCACATCATTGACAAACTTTTCCCACACTTTCCACTCTATTTACCTTAATCCAAACACAGTAACTTTCTTTACATTTTTCCTTCAAATCATCACAAATCCACTCCCTCATTTCTACTCCTTAATCCAAACAAAATCTAAATAATTTCACACAAAAAAGAAAAAAAAAAGATGTATATTTATATTTATTCCTGATTCATTATTACAAGTCTAGATGCTTAAGTGTGAAGTGTAAATAAACATTAATATAGTTATTTCACATAGAAATTGATTTGGAAGGGAGGGTCTTCCAAGTATTTTTTTAATGAATAGTTCTATTTTTTTTTATAATCAATAACTTTCTACAAACTCATCTTAAATATTCTCATCTTATTTATTACAAAACTAAAAAATCATTAAATAAAAATTAATTTTAAAAAAATTAGTTATTATATTGACTAAATTAGATACTATTTTAGAAACTACAAAAATTATTAATATCTAAATAAGTTTTTATTATTGATAAATAGTTTCTAAATTGATATCTAATTGGCAAAATTTTAAATATCAATTATTTAAATTTTAAAGTTGATATCTAAAATTTTTATAGTTGATTAACTACCAATTTAAAAATTATTTATCAGTAATATAAACTAATTTAGATACAAATAATTTTTTTAGTCTCTAAAATAATATATAATTTAATTAATATAACAACTAAGTATTTTTTTCCATCATTTATTTATATATATATATTATTTATTATTACTTATGAAATATTAGAAACAGTAGTTCTAATTTATTGTAGACATATATTACTAACTATAAATATATTTCAAAAGGTCTAAGTCCACTTAATAAACATATTTGAATTATGTTTTGGGTATCTGCCTCTGGTATCCAATATTTATTTTTGACAAAAAAAAGTCATATTTTTTAACTAAATATTGGTAATAAAAAAATCTTTAATGAATAATATATTTTACATCATGATAATATATTTATAATTAATAATTCATTTGTTTTGAACTGTATATTATAAAATAAATCTTAATTTAAAAATATTTTTTTAATATAATTTAGTCATACGTAAATTACATTAATAAATTCAGTTCAGTTCGTTATGTTATGTATAATCGAATTTGGTTAGATATCAAATAAATGAATAATAAATTACTCTCTGATGATAAGAAAATGTGTTTCACACACACCCCTTTAAACTGAGAAATTAAAATGGTTAAAATAGTTGTTATATTTATATTATTGCGTAACTTTTATTAAAGAACTTTTCTTTAAATTTATCAAAGAATTAAAATGCTTGACAATATATATCCCAAATACCTTACTCAATAATTATGCAATTTAATATATATATATATATATATATATATATATAATTTACATGTTCGTAATGTATTACAAAAATAATATATTTTATATTATATGACAATTTTTTTTTCTTTATTAACTCTTCAACCTTTTTATGATGAGACTCACACTTTGTCCAAATTACTTTTATAACATACTATTATCATAGATTATAAAAAAATATAATAATAAAAATGTAAATAAGTTAGAATTTAAAATTTTCAATATAATTTCGTAACTGATAATCTTAGGGAAAAAAAAAGTTCTCATATTTCTTATTTAACTTACAACACATTATTTAACAATCAAATATATATTCACATTCTGGTATCACATTAACCATTCATGTTAAAAATTCACTAACATGCAATAATAGATACTTAACTTTATTATGATAAGAAAACACATAAGAAAATCATGAATTAGAAACCAATTTTAGAGACAAAAAATAATTAGTTGTTATAGTGACTAAATTAGAGACTAAAAATATTTTATTTGGTTTCTAAATTAGTTTCTATTATTCTTAAATGGTTTATAAATTGATATCTAATTAGCAACCAAGGTTTTTCTACCAAATTTATAATCTAAATAATTAGTAGTTAAAATTTGGTAGTTAATTAAATACCAATTTAGAAACTATTTAACAATAATAGAAACTAATTTAGAAACCAGATTTTTTTTTAGTCTCTAAAATGGTTTCTAATTTAGTCACTATAACAACTAATTATTTTTTGTCTCTAAAATTGGTTTCTATTTCATGTTTTTCTTGTAGTGAAATATGTTCCACACATCCTTTAAAACTGACAAAAAAGAAGCAAATAAGCTAGTATTTTAAAACTTTTAATATAATTCTCTAACTGATAATTATTCAAGAATTTTCTCATATCTCTTTTATAAGTTACATCATATTACTTAACAATCAAATGTCTATTCTTATTATCATATCACATTAACCATTCATGTCAAAAATTCATGGACATATAACAAGAGACAAATCTACTTCCAAAGGCTTTGGTGTATTGAAATTAAATTCAGAGATTTTCACATGTCATATCACTAAGGTATCCTTACAACAAAGTCTTAACATCAAGAAATCTATCGTCACATGACAGGGTAAATTTTTTATATGGTTCTCCTTCATACCATATGATAGATAAGAAAACCTCATTCAACTCTCAATGTTTGGTCATCTTAACCAATGTGATTTCAGTGTATCAGGGAAAGTCAGGTTCATCTCTTCACATAGTCCCAAAATCAACACATTACCAAAACATCTCAACATAATATTGTCTTCCTAGAAATAAGTATCTTAACAATTCATCATGTACAACACATCATGTAATCATTAAAAATCAATATTCAATTTACATGTACAAATAAACATTCACTTTTAAACCAACTAAAATAATTACACAATAATCAAACAACCAAAATCATAAGTTTTTTGTTAGTTTGAGGGAAAATCTCTTCGTTTGAACAAAAATAGACTCGAGACAAGGGTCAATTTGAGTACTATTCTTGTTTGAGCAAAAATAGACTCGAGACAATGGTGCAATTTCAATACTATATTCACTTAGAGAAAATATCAGAAAGTTTGTCTCTATTAGCATACTCAACAAAATCCTAAAATAAATTTCAAAGTCTTTAAAACTTCAAAATGCAACTCATATTCAAGCTTAAACAATCAACTTTATCAACTATTTTTCCAATTTTTATACTTCAATTTTTATCAATTAACATTTATTGCACTCACCAAAACAATCATCCAAGAGAAATTTGGAACTTGTGATTCACATCTAGACTCCCTAACCTAAAGTTCTATTGAAAGATACAATTGATTTCCTTACATGATTGGATGATTAAGTACCCAAAAGAGCTCTAACACCTAAAGACACATAAATGACCTAACTCACACCACATAGTCCTAATCAAATATCCACTACAAGAAAAATTGGAATTACATACAACCAAAGAAACATTAACCACTAGATTAGACAAGTTCTTTGGTAATATTATGATTTTTATTATACTTATTATTATTAATATAATTTATACTTAATAATAATAATAATAATAAATTATATTAATAATAATTATTATTATTATTATATTAATAATAATAATAAAAATAATAATAATAATAATAATATAAATTATATTAATAATAATAATAATATGAATTATATTAATAATAATAATATAAATTATATTAATAATAATAATAATATAAATTATATTCATATTATTAATATTATATTCATATTATTAATATTAATAATATTAATAATCTATTTACATACGGAATAAAATTTGTATGTAATGTTCACTTTACATACGAATTTTGATCCGTGCATATGTAATAATCCGTATATAATTCAAGATTTTATTGTAGTGATCTAAATACATCATTAAGACTCTAAACTAACACATACTAATATTAGAGTTACATACTTCACATGCAAAATATGTGTATCTTTACGTAAGAAAACTCAATTTTATATAAACTTTTCACTTTAATGATAAAAGCTTCCAATATCATTATTAATTCTATTCCAAAGTTATTTTGAGTTCTTAGAATTGATATTCAAATATATGAATAAGTTTATATATACTTTCTTTTATTTTAAAATAATTTTTTAATTTTAAATATAAATATAAAAGTACAGTAAATATTCATAAAATAAAGTTATTATTATACACACACTTACACTCGTCTCTATCCCATGATTGAAAAAGCATAAATTACAGCTCACTTTTAATTACCTCTCCTTATATTGTTGTTTGCATATGTATAAATAATTGCAGATAAGTGTGATGTTATTTTTTATATAGGCTACATGTAATTTTTATGAGAGAATTATTCTCAAGTTAGGAATGTTTTCATATACAAATAACAAAATTATAGCAAACAATTATTCATATTTTAATTATATATATATATATATATATATATATATATATATGCGCGTTCTTTTGTGTTTTTATTTTACAATCTAGGTTACATTCAATATTTTCCTAATTGAGATATATTTTCTCAATTTTTCTTCAATATATTAATTTATTTATTAGATATATAGATGTAGTTAAAAAATTCATCAATCAAAATACGTCACTATAGTATATAATAGAAAATATATATATATCCGTAGTAATAAAATAAATTAAAACTACCCGATCCATTTGGATTTGCACTTTTACCGAAGTCATAATAGTAGTTTTAATCTTTTGGTTTGTCTGTATTTGCTTTAGTGGAATGTTAGATGAAGTTTCTGTCAGATTATGTAAGGAGTTGCTTTGTTTTTTATATATTTGAAAGGTGTTATGTAGTTAGGTTACTTATATCTTTTTTGTATAAGGGTTTAATCACCCCTAAAATGGTTCTTGTGTATTATATTCTTGATTGCTGATAGAAAAAAAAAATCAAATTTAACTTTATATTGATAGGGTATGGGTAAAGGTATTATAGGACTAACTTTTACTTTGACATTTAAAAAAATAGTTTCACACTTACAATACTTTTTTTTATAGTTAGTTATTTACAGATTCATACATGCACTTTACTCAACGGAGTCCGAAATTTGACTCGAGAGGTCAAAGAAAAAGAAAATATAATTTTAGTAAAAGATTGCATGCATAAATAAAGAAATAAAATTTTAGTATATAATTCATATTTTTATAAGTAATTGTTAGGTCATGGGCCTGACCCGACATGGGTTGTTTCCCGTGTATCTAACATTATGAGGGAGCACAAGTCAAGGGATCTCAATCAAATAGATTTAATCATCCTTAATGACTCAATTAAGACAAAATTATGACTAAAGGTGGAGAGGTTATAATTTGGTCTATATATGCCTGAAGGATCATCTGATATATGATCTAATCATCATCTAATAAACAACACAGGGAGTACTCTCAACTCCTATTTCATATTATACTCATTATATTTATGCTCTTACTGACTTGAGCGTTGGAGTGTCATCGCAAGAAGCTCGTTTCCCGAAGGTTAAATCACTTGAAGGGAGACCACCACCAAAAGCTCATTCAGATGCCGACCGACCTCGAGTTGGCTAGAACAATAATAAATATAACTATAACAAACACAAAAATAATATAGAAAAAAAAATAATTTATATAGATGAAATAATTTTAGATAATTATATATAGACAATTCGACATCACAAAAACTCCATTAATTTTTGTTCTTTTTATTATCATGTTATGTTATCTGATGTACATTTTTTTTTCTTTATCTTCCCAGATATATGCATAATCATTCTTACAAATTTTAGGGAAGCACGAAACTATCATTTAAACAAATTAGACAGTGAGACAAGGTATACTTACCACCTCTTTCCTCTCTTTTTTCCACCAAAATGATACAATTATGATCTCATTTTACAGATTTGGGTAAGTTTAAAACTTTAAGACAATTACTTACTACAACTGATGAATTGTGACATGCACCGGATAATGAATACATTTATGATTTGATTTGGATTTCCAAAACACTTATTTTAATTTTGAAATCTCTTTTTCATTATGTTTCCAGATTTTGTTTTTCCATTTTTTTTCCAAAATATATTTTTTGTATTTCAAAACTGTTTTTTAGAATGATATTTCGATTTTTTAACTTATTCAAGAATTTCATTTTTACAACACAAAAATATATTCTGGATTTAATTTTCCAGAATGTATTTTTTTTATTCCATATTTTCAATTTCTGAATGAATGAAAATTTTGGAAATTTAAAACTGGATCGGATGCATGTCATAATCACATTTCGAGTGTAGGAAGAATTAGCCAAACTTTAAAAAGTAAATAAACCTTTTTGACTTTTGCTTCTTACATCCAATTAATTCTACATGCATCCTATCAATTTTTAAAATTCTAAAATTGCCCTTGCACATTTCAGTACATTCTGGAATTGAAAATCTGAATTTGAGAAATACCCTTTGAAAATGGAAACAAAATATGTTATTTTGCATTTTAATAAAAAATAAAAAATTAATAAATGGAAGTACAGTAAAAGAATTTGAGGTATCACCTATCCACATCCATTTCATCATTTCTACAAATATCTATTTTAATAGTCTTCTATTCATCCATAAATTCATTTATTATTTCAGTTTCCATAAAAACCACTCTCTTTTTCATTCTATTTGTCATGCCCACTGATTTTCACGTCATACCCCATATTTATCTACAAAACCCTCTTTAAGCACGGAGTTTGAATTTTTTTTTAAATATCTATTTTTTAAATTATCATTCCCTATCCAATAATATGTCCAAAAGAGAATATTACTCCATGCACCACACTCCTACTTAAAAACTAAAGAAAGACATTTTTGTCATTTAACATCAAATATAGGGTGCTTTTTTTTGGCTATTTTAAATTTCAATAATACATACATTCCAATATCAATGTATTTTAAACTGATAAATAAGCAATCCCATGTATTTAAATCGCAACACAGGTTTGTTTTAATTGGATAGACCTAAACATTTAATCTCTCACCAATATAAGGGCAATGAAAACTTAAAATACATTTAAAGTAACAAATATTACTAAAATGTTCATCATAAGGTATTTCATCTCATTCAAGTACAAGATATGTGTGATACAAAAGGACTCTCTTGCCATAAATTTTTGACCACTAAAAGTTATTCCTAGAAGTACTGTGTTCATGCATGACTATTCCAACTTTGAACCCCACATGGGACTCTTTTATGCGGTAAGTTAACATAAAGACAAGCTAGGCTTCTATGGTGTGTGGCTTTAAATTTGACAATTGACAATTGCATTCCAAAGACCCCAAAAGTGATCAAATTCAAGCACAAAATTCCATTTTCTCATGTGTGGACGTGATGAAGCACCAAGTGTGCACGACTTTACGATATTACCACTGAAATAATTTACATGTGACTAAAATCGGAATCATTTTGTTTTTTAATTCCACCTTATGCATGTTAGCTTTAAAAATATATATATATGCATGTGCGTTGAGTGAAGTTTGTGAGAAAAGAGAATCATCTTAAGCGCAAGAGAGAGATAGAAGAAGCATGAATTCAGAGTCAGAGATGAGTGGAGGTGTTTCTGGGAAGATGAAGAAGTATTTGCAGAAGGGGATATGGTGGTTCTCATTGTTCATCTTTGTTGGGTATGTAATGGTTTGGATTCTGAGGCCTACCAACTTCTTCTATCTACAATGGTTTCCACACATTGAAGCAAAGACAGATTCAATATACTTTGGTAAACAAGGTTTGTCACTATCACAGTGCCTTTCAACTTTCTTCCATCTTCACTTTCTCAACTACACACAAAGAGTATTTTTCATTAAAATTAAAATAACATTCAATTTTCCATAAATTTAGATTAACTTATGCTAGTTAATTGGGAAAAATCTTTCATATTAACTATAGTAAGACTTATTAGAAAAGCTTGATTAATATTGTTAGAGAATTCTCATTTTTTATAAAATTTATCTAGATTTAAAGTTTGATATTTAATAGTATGATGTGAAGTAATGAAATTTTGGATAATAATATAATTTAAATTTAAATTTCACAAGAATGTTTACAACCAAAAGAAAGATATGAAGAGAAAAAAAGTATACAATGAGATAAGTAGTGTGAGAATAATATATATATATATATATTTATTTATTTTTAATTTTTTTTTAATTTTTGTATATTGTTTCTTATTTTAGGGGGGAATGAATGAAATGATACATATGTTTAATAATTATTAGAAAAATGAGTTATTTTCAAGTTCTTCAATCATATTATTCACCAAATATTTTGTGTGCAATGAGAGGAATTGGTTGGTATTTATGTTATTTAGTGAACCAGGTGGATGAGAAGAAATATGAACAGAGATCTATTTTTATTTATTTGGTATAAATAATTTGCATTATTAATTTATTTGATCCACCCTTTGACTTTGCACAGGGACGATCATACTGATATACACATTTCCAATCCTATTAATTGCCACTTTGACGAGTGTATACCTTCATTTGGAGCAAAAACTTTCTAATCACAATACTGAAAGGTACATTATTTCATACCTCAGTCTTTTCATCACTTTCTTATTCAAAATTCACTGATATTGGTAATTTCTATTTTTTAGCAAGGGATGGAGATTCTTAGGATTGGCATCATGGAAAAGACCATTGCTTACAAAAGGTCCTCTTGGGATAATCACCATGACAGAGCTCTCTTTCGCCATCATGTTTGTTTTACTCTTGATTTGGACCTTCTTCTCCTACTTACATTCCCTGTTTGCAAGCGCCGCAAAAGACGCAGCGAAGGAGAGAGACCAAGTGTGAGAGAATAACCCACCATTCTTAATTTGACATGAATTTTCAAATCATAACAAAAGAGTTATTTGCTGTAAAAATCAGGTAATATTAATGTATTTCCCAGTAACAGAATAGTTCTTGTTGCACAGGTGGGAAATCAAGCTGGAATATTCATCCCTTGCTTTAGGCCTTGTTGGGAATATTTGCTTGGTTTTATTGTTCTTTCCAGTCTCAAGAGGGTCTTCAATTTTGAGGTTCATTGGCCTAACTTCGGAGGGAAGCATCAAGTATCATATATGGCTAGGACACACTGCAATGCTCCTCTTCACAGCCCATGGTCTAGGTTATATCATTTTTTGGTACAAGACACACCAAATCTTAGAGGTAATAAATAATAGAGAACCTTATATACTAACTACCTCACAAGTACTTTAAAATTGCAAATGACCAACCTGTTCAAAGTCCATGCCCTTTTGGTCATCTTCCAGTCATAAATTACTGAGACATCCTTCAAGCTATGTAACTGACAGTCCACAAACTTTCATGCAGATATTCAAATGGAACAAAGTAGGAGTGTCAAATGTGGCTGGAGAAGTTTCTCTACTTGCTGGATTAATCATGTGGGCTGCTACCTTACCTTCCATAAGGCGAAAGGCTTTTGAGCTTTTCTTCTACACTCATTACCTCTACATTGTCTTTGTAGTCTTCTATGTGCTACATTTGGGATTTTCCTACTCTTGCTTAGTGCTTCCAGGGTTTTACCTATTCATGATCGACCGATACTTGAGATTCCTACAGTCTCAGAAGAAAATTCGGTTGGTTTCTGCCCGAGTTTTGCCTTGTGAAGCTGTTGAATTAAATTTCTCCAAGAACCTAGGTGAATGAAAGGCTCTGAGAAGTTCTTTATGAAATGTGTATCTGATTCTACTTTAAGTTCCATTTTTTTTATTTCTATCTCATTTTGCTACAACAGGACTGAGCTATGCCCCTACAAGCACCATTTTCATTAATGTTCCTGGTATTTCCAAGTTGCAGTGGCACCCTTTTACAATCACCTCCTGCAGTGATACTGATCCTGACACCTTAAGCGTTGTCATCAGAAGTTCAGGAACCTGGTCCAATACTTTGTACCAGAAGCTATCATCTTCGTCCCCATTATCCCACCTTGATGTCTCCATTGAAGGACCCTATGGACATGATTCAACCTCTTACTCAAGGTACTAGAGACTTTCTAGTGGAACCGTTCCACTGTATTTTTTTTAATGAATTCAATTCTTGGGAAGATTTCAAAATCAAAGAATGGTATTCAATATAGATAAATGTTTTTGTGTTAGATAAAACTTCACGGGGTAGGACTTGATAAAAACTTCCATGCATGCAGGCATGAGTTGCTTGTGTTGATAAGTGGAGGAAGTGGCATTACTCCTTTCATTTCCATAATCCGTTCACTGGTCTTTAAGGCCAACACTGAAGGTGGAAAAACTCCAAGAGTTCTTCTTCTATGTGCCTTCAAGAAGTCTATTGATCTTACCATGATAGACCTCATCCTCCCAGTTTCTGCCACCAGCACCACCTTCGATATCTCACGCTTGCAGCTCCAGATTGAAGCCTATGTAACTAGAGAAAAACAGCCAGACATGAATGACAAAAGGCTTACTCAAACATCATGGTTCAAGGCAAATCTATTAGATGAGCCAGTTTCTGAAGTTTTAGGAAAAAACAGTTGGCTCTATCTTAGCATTATCATCTCATCCTCCTTTATATTATTCCTTCTACTTATTGGCATCCTAACTAGATATTACATATATCCAATTGACTATAATACAAACCTGATATACCCTAATTTCTCAAGGTCTAGTCTAAGCATGTTATTCATATGCATATCTATCGCCATTGTAGCAACATCTGCTTTCCTATGGAACAAGAAACAGAACAAGGATTTGGGGCAGATTAAGAACATTTACACATCAGATCAATCAACTTCACCGGGTTCAGGATACTACAATGCTGACAAAGAATTAGGAAGTCTTCCCCTGCAATCCCTAGTCGAAACAGCTAAAGTACATTATGGAGAAAAACCAGACATAAAAAGTAAGATTATTTTATTATGTTTTCCCATTTTTTTTCAAATTAGTTAGTTACATTTCCTCAAGCTTAGTTAAATATATTTATATTGAATCTTTTTTAGTTAAATGACATCAAACCAAAAATTTAGTGATATAACAAGTAATGCTTGTTGAAAGATATGCTACTAAAATTATGAGATTTTTACTTGTTGGCACAAGTTTCTATCTACTATGGATGTTGAAGTAAAACCTTAAACTGTAAATTTTTCATTCATTGCCAGAAATACTCTCTGGCTGCACTGGATCAAGCATTGGAGTTCTTGTTAGTGGCCCAAGAAAAATGAGACATGAAGTAGCATCAATTTGCACTTCTTGTTCCACAGATGACCTACATTTTGAGTCCGTTAGCTTCAGCTGGTGAGCTACATAAATGCATTACAATCCTGTAATACAGTGTACAAAAGTGATTACTTTGTTTGTAAATCTTACGTAAAACGGATCATTTTGCTATGTATACTGTGATTAGTTTGGTGAAATTGTAACACGATGGCCTAGGATGAACTCTGTGATCAACTATCTTACTTCTTGATCATGTATTCTATTTTAATGTGAGTAAACTTTATCACAATCAAAATCAAGATGAGACTGACACAGTCCAAAAAATGTTAAAAAATGAATTTCTAACTTTATCTCTTATTGGAAGTGTTGAGTGTTGGACATCCAACACTGACATCCCCGACACCACAGAAAGGGAGTAAATTGTAACCACTAAAGGTTCCTATATTAGAGTTAGGCCAGTGTTAAGAAAGTGTTCCCTATTACAAAAGTCGTAGTGTAATTCAACTTGGCAAGATCAATTCATACTACTGGCTGTTACCATTGGTGCAGTAGATTGCACCAAGTGAATTTTCCTTTACTCTTAAAGAACCACAATAGAGACCAAGAAATGAGAAGAACCTCTTCATAGAGACAACAAATAGAGAGCCTCATATAAAGTTTGTACGGGAGAAAGATAGTGAGTTAATTTAGAAGAGTTTTATCCACACATTATAATTGTTATTTTGTATTTCCATTATTTTTATAGTGAAAGATTAAGTGGCCTTCGAGTCGCATGTTCTTTTGCACTAAAATTCTATTATACTTTTAGGCAGATTTTACATTTTCGGTCAGTGGCTATTTTGAATTCAAAAGGAGAAAAACACACGAGCATTTCCCAACAAGTTGTTGCTAATATTTGGTTATTTCAGTGCCCACCCTTCAATTACGGTCATAATACATTTCTGCCATGAAGTGTATCATTGCACTTGCCAAAACAATTGTTAACTCTAGCTGCAACAATAGTACTCGTACTTACAAAGGTTCTAACAGGTCTACAAATTTGAAAGTTAATGTGAAAAATTAGTTGATCTTTCACAAAACTTAACATGGTGATAGTTTCATTAGGGATTGCTGCTACTATAACCACCGTTAGACTGTAAAACTAGAATTAGAATGGTATGGTATGCTATTTGAAAGTACATAGCATTCGCTCATAAAAGGTGATTTCTTCCATAACTCACAACAGTGTGTGCTAGGTATATTACATGGTAACATAATCAATTAAAGAACATCAAATGTTTTCTTGTTCCTTACTGCTCTGTGTACTGTTCCATAGTACTTGCATATGTTGTTTCACTCTATTTTTGACTCAGCCCTTCAGTTATGCTCTACCTAGGTGCTGATTCTCATATCAATGTTCTAGAGATTTTTAAACAGTACATCATATACAAATGCTGCAAAATTTACTTTAACCAACTCTCCGATTCACATTTGTGCCTTAAACATGCCTAAAGGGCATTGAAAATTATATTAAATCACAAAAGCATAGCAATACATGCAAGTAGTTCCAACCCTTCAGCAATATATACCTTTCGTCTTGTTTGCAGTAAACTCTACTCTTGCAACTCTATTTTCACCTTCACATGGTTTACTTTTCTTGGCTGAATATCATTTACAGATACAAAATATGCAGAATCAACATAGGATAGGGTAAAACAAATGTAATATAATGACTAAGGGACCAATGAATCGGTAACTTCTCGAATCAATATTGGGTTGTGAATTTTGTGTATGTAGTCAGTCTCTTATTCCTCAATTGCACAAGGTCTTCAACCACTCAGCGCATTATCTGGTGGTGGCAGAGTATTGTTATGGGTGTTTGGATCGGTATGAAGAGTGGAGCATTCAAGACTGACCATGAATTTCTGTATGGAAAGTTTGATGATTTAAAACAATGAATCCCAATAACATCATATACGCATTTCAGATATAATTTTTTTTTTTATCAGGAACTCAGGACACAAATTACCCATTACTAACTCCCACATCGCCTGAGAGACAGTGCACAAAGTTCATATACTACTATAAAGTAAAACTTGCAAAGCTTAGCAAATCATACCTTTCTCGGCCTTTTGGCTAAGATCAAGTGTAGTATCTGTTCTTATCAGTTTAATATCTGATATGTGGGCCAATGGTCCACACGATATTAAATTAATTTTTTGATGGGAAATGTCCAATCAATAGCTTGCTATTGGGATGTTTTGCACTATTGCATTGGCCTGGCACACCCTCTATTTCAGTTAAAATATTATACATATTCTTCATTGTTCAGGATTTTAATTTTAATAAAAATTGAGAAATTTAGAATTTGGACTAATTAGTAAATTTTAGGGTTGTATTGTATCTATATCCTCTATTTCAGTTAAAATTTATACAGATTCTTCATTTTTCAGAATTTTAATATAAATGGAGAAATTTAGTTCTTAGACTAATTAGTAAATTGTGGGGTTGTATTGTATCTATATTTATGTCTGTTCCCACCATAAACTTACAAATTAATAAGAATGCCTTTTATAATTCTTCTAAAAATAGGGACAAAATAAATAAAAGATCATTAATGAATTATTTGAATCCTTCTATATGAAAATAAAACTAGGGACATAAGAACAAAAGATTATTAATCAATTAAATTCTTCTTATTTAGGAAAATGTAAATACATGATAAATTTAAATAGACAAGATCTGGAAATTGGGATTCGATTTTCACATCATAAAACAAAGGAATTCTTCACGTCATAAAACAAAGGAACTCGGTATTCTTCACATCATAAAACAGTATTAACATCATAAAACATAAGATTAACATCATAAAATATAAAGGAACGAGTGATTAAATTATTAAGTGAAATTGAGTGGTTTGAGAGTTGAGATTTCATCTTCTTGTTCTGTGAAAGAGAAACAATTATTTTAGTTCTATAAACGATAATACCTCACCACCTCATGACTGGGAAATAAATTGATAATACCTCACCACCTCATAAAACATAAGATTATGATTGGTAAATAAATTGAGTGATTTGAGAGTTGAGATTTCATGTTATTGTTCAGTGAAAGAGAAACAAATATTTCATTTCTATAAACTATAATACGTCACCACCTCAGGATGCATGATGCGATTGTCTAATTGAATGTGGCCATAAAAGATTATAATTCACATCCATCATAGATTTAAGCTAAACTCCACCTTTTATTATGCCCTAAATATCACCTTATTACATTCCTTTTACCTATGTAGATTCTGCATATTTCATATTTGTAGATGAATGGATAGTAAAGATGAAATAGCTTAGTATAAACTTAAAAAAATAAAAAATAAAATACTGCATGACCGACCAGATAGTATTATTTAGAGATGCTAAATATATAAAACCTGTTTCAGGAGGGAAACCAAAAACCGAAAATGAGGTGCAGCACATCACAACCGAAAATGATTTACAAGGAAAGTTTACCCTAATAGCTACTGTTATACGTGAAACCAAAGAACAAGATGAAAAATGTTCCAACAGACCAGATACTGTTGCGAATATGTTGCTATAATCATCATCATTATTATTATTTTGTGATATAACGTGATTCTGTTTAGGGTTTTCTTCTGTATGTGCTGCAATATTTAAAAATTACTAACTCATTTCCGTCTTCCTGTCAGAATTACTCTAAGTAGGTTTAGGTTGTACCATAAGCTAGCGCTGTAACGAAGCATTTGATATAATTGATTCAGTACCATGTAAACTATGTTTTTAAATATGTTCAAATTATAAATGAATTTTGGTTTCATCCTACAATCTGCTGGTGGTAACAGCAACATGTATGTTTCGTAGCTAAGAAAATGTGAAACTTATATTGGATATTTTTAGAGAAAAGTTTTGTTAACACTATGAAAAGTAAATAACATGCATTTGACACTTTTTACAATAATATAATAATATTTTTAAATTAAAAAATAAAAGTAAAAATAAATAAAATATTAATTTATTAAAGTGAAGTGTATGTGTCAATATATCAGAATCCTTAATAAGTTAAAACTTCTAAATCTGTTACCACCCTTGTGAGCATGAGAGAGTTACCTAGTATTAAGAGATGTGGTTATTATACATTTCAGTGGATTTGACAAGTGTTGAATTACACACACTTCATCGCAGAAAATGTATAGTGATTCATGACCATGATTGAAGGGTGGGAATTCAATAACCATGTACTAAACTAAACATGTGTTAACCAAACAGTACGTTATAAAAAAACACGAAAAAGAGGCGCGCATAAGAATAAGAATTTCAACATTTAACCGATCTCTAAGAAAAACATTCATTGTGGGAGCACAATGGTTTTTTTTCAACACAGTACGGATATGAACATGTCTACTAAAACAATGCCACAATCACACATGTGAGGCACAGAATATCTAAGATGAACAAAAAATACTACTATCATTGCCAACACCATCTGTGGCAAAAATACCTACTCATATGAAGTCTTAAGTTGTTGCAAGAGAAATCAATCTTTGGACAATTTTGGTGTCTCGATCAACTTGAAATTGACAGTAGAGTCACTCCACATTGTACGGTAACTTGATAAGCCTGGAGTCTTGCAGTTTGTTGGGGAGCCACACAGAGCAGATTGAGACTGCCTTTCAGGCAACCATTCAGGTATCTCCTCCAATTCAAAGTATGCACTTTCAGACTGAAAGAATGGAGAAATAATAAGTTAGAAGGAGGATACAGAAGACCAGGAGAAACACGAGGAACTGCAAAAACAAACCTTCAGTTTACTTATTGCAGACAGTTCAAAGGACATTGCCATGTGATCATCTGCATCTGATCATAAATCAATGAATAAGTAAAAAGCAACTACCAGCTAAAATGAACAACATTACCATTCACAAAGTTCAACTAGCAAAACAATAATTAAAACAAGGGGCCCAAGTTAAGAGACAATATGCACCAGATTAAAAACATAATAAATGCAATAACAATTACCATCCTCAAGTCCAACAGTCTTGAAAAATTGATGCACGTCTTCATTTTCAAGCTGTGATTTTATACATTTCTTATGATCGTGCAAGATCCATTCTTCAGCAATTGCACTGGGAGGAAGAGATTCCTCTATCAGCGAACAAGGTTTCAGTGTGTGTTTATCTTTATTCTCAGGAACTTGTGGCTTCCCCGAGTTTGAAATGTCAGAAAGTGCTTTCCTGCTACCAGTAAGTGATTTCCCAGAAGCTTTGTTGGCAATTCTTTTGTCAGTTTCAAGATTCTTTGACTTCTGCAATTTCGGTGCCTTATTAACAGAGGGTTTGCCTATGTTCAAAGAACCATCTAGGGCTTTCTTTCCATCAAATTGGTTTATGAGGTTCCCTGCATTGGATAGATCTCCAAGTGGTTTTCTTCCCCCAACTCTACCTTTCCTCTGTCCTGGTAAATCTGCCTTCCCAGAAACAGATCCTGCTCCTGCACCAGTATATTATGAATTAGCCTAGGCACAGTAAAAACTAAAAACTACAGGAAAACCAATTAATGATGGAAGAAATTTAAACCAAAAGAACCATATACCATGAACATGGACATTGAGGTTTTGGTTTTGAAGCAACCGACCATTTCTTGCTGCCATTTTTGTTAATGTTGTCAATGTTCAAACGAACGTCCTGCATACATATCTTTGTTAGTAGGTTAAACCATCCTACAAAATTCTTACACCAAATTTCTGTCTCTATTTTCAGAGAAAAATCTCAAATTTTAACTAGTTCTTTCATTTCATCTCATCAAACTGGATAAAGCACGAAGGCAAGATTAAAACAACTCTTAAAACAAAATAAAAAACCCTAATATGCTCCATTAAGGTCCTTAAACTGAATCCCTATATTTCAAGTGATTGTTGGATGCAAATGCCCAATCGAATGGAACCAGACAAACCCTGAAAACATACGATCAACTAAAAGAACTAGAAAACCCGATTCAAGATTTCAAATTTCCCAACCCAAGATTTCAAAAATCCAAAAAAAACTCACGTTTCCTTCTTCTAACCTGACCGGAGAAAAACAAATGAAACAAGATCTTCCCTCACACTACGGAGAAGAAGATAAATAAACCTTCCTACAACAAAGCGAAAAGGAAAACTTACAAATAACTCCTTTCTTTGATTTCTGGATAAACTGCTTCTTTCTCTGAGAATTCACTCTTGCTTTCTCTGTAATTTTTTGATTTGTTGATCACTTTTCAAGTACGTATAAGCAAAAGCCACAACTTTAAATGAACGAAATGGGTTTCAACGGTAACTAACTTTTACATTATTGTCCCTCGTAACAACATTTAATGACATTAATACCCTCCTAATTTCTTACCGTTGCCATTGCGAATTCAATTACTATTTTTCTTTATTCTTTTTGCAGTTTATTGTGAATTAATAGTTTTGTCTATTCTTCTAAATTTGCCAACAAATTATTCACTGAGTCTCATAAGAATTATTTCTTTCTTACAAATTAATAATTATATGTGGCGAATTAAAAACATAGTGTGCTCTACGAAACACGTGAATCCATATTTTTGTATTCATAAAAATTGAATAGTGATAATTTATACAGAAGATTTTATTTATTTAGGCTAATGATACTTTTTTAGCAAAAGCAAAATAAAAGGATCATGAAAGAATTAATATGCTAATAAGTTGATTGTAAATAACTGTATTAAATAATTGATTATTTTAAATAATTTAATTAATTAATTAGTTAGAATAAAACATGTATATTATTGTATGTGATGAATGTCTCATTTCAGTCATTATGGATATTTCTGGTTGTGGTATGAATATTTGAAATATCTTAGTCTTTGACTTGGTTAAGTGAGAGAACGTGTAAAAGATTATTTTATGTCAAAGTTGTTATTTAATATTTTGTTGTGGAGACTAATAATGTTATTAAATACATATATTTATCTTGTCTTTGAACATGTATTTATAGAGTTAAGGGAGGGTCTATGAGTTAATATTGGGGTTAAGAAAAAATTTCATACAAATAAGTTATGCTTAATGGATCATCTTAAACAATGGTTAGACTTGATTATTCGAGGTGTACTTATTCTTGTAAAGATTTTGTTTATAAATATTGACGTGAGATCGGTCATAAATGACGGCATCGGTCATGAATGTAGAGATTGACCATATACAATATAATGTCAAAATTAATATAATTATGTATTTTTTATATATTATTTATTATATGAAAATCTTTAAATTAAAAATGTTAACATTTTTATAAATAGTTCAACAAAAAATTAAATCAATAAAAAAAATTATTTTATTTAAGTCCATTGATTGATTGTATATATATAATATTATTGATTTGTATTAACTATTTATTTTTTATGTATTTTTTTATACATGCAAGTGATATCAACAAATCTTATTTTTTATTAATAATACTTCAAAAGGAAAACATCTTTACATAAAATTTTAATTTGTGTATCTTTTCCTTAATTATTTTTATTTATATGGTAATTATTTTTTATCCTTACTACACTACAAGAAAATCATTAAATAGAAACCAATTTTAAAGTAAAAAATAATTAGTTGCTATAGTGACTAAATTAGAGACCATTTAAAAAACTAAAAAAATTATTGGTTTCTAAATTAGTTTATATTATTGATAAATAGTTTCTAAATTGGTATCTAATTAGCTACCAATGTTTAACTACCAAATTAGAAACTATTTATCAATAATAGAAACTAATTTAGAAACCAATAATTTTTTTAGTTTTTTAAATGATCTCTAATTTAGTCACTATAGCAATTAATTATTATTGTCTCTAAAATTTGTTTCTATTTAATGATTTTCTTGTAGTGGCAAATTGAAGGGTAGAATTTTGGGTATTCTTTGCCCCAAATATGCTTAACACCTAAGATTTGGGTTTGAGTGAATGCCTAATTCGCTCAAAACATCTCAAATTCGCTTAACATATTTTTCTTGCACCTAAGTAGATTAAAATTGTTGATTTGAGGGTGCTATCGATCTTAAATTTGCTCAACATTTTTTCCTTACGCTTAAGCAAATTTAGATGTAGTGTTTGTTTGGGGGTGGTTTCAGTCCCAAATCCGCCTAGTGCAATTTCCCTACACTTAAGCATATTGAACTGCAGTTTTTAGGGTGTTTTTGGACTCCAAATCTCTTTAGTGCCAAAATCCTAATTTTAGCGCATTTTCCTTGACTCAAGTCGTTTTGACAACAATTGTCATTTTCATTTAGCTACATTTTTCTGTTTTTTCTATAGGTTATAAAATTTAATTAAATATTTTGAAAATTTATCATTTTGTAAACTCTAAATGATTACAACTTTCTAGGGCATATATTTAATTAGATTCATGTAACTTAAGTGTTTAAAATAAGCAAATCTAACATTTATCAAAATAAACAATAAATACTAGTTATAATCAATTGATTTGTAAACTTTTAAATGTTACATGATTGAATGATATATTTTGCATATTTCATATTTCACAAAGAGATAAAAGTTTTATTAAAATAAATTATCTAACTATTCTATTTACATATTTCATGAAGCAACTATATAATAATATAATATTTTGATATTATATTATATTTTTGAGTTATGAAAGATGATGTTGACTATGGCTAATAGGTGGTTGAAGAAAAGTGTACTCTGTTTAGAAAAATGATACTTTGACAACCATGAGAATTGTATATAATTTTTAATGTGATGAATTTAGATACAAATATATATAATAAAAGATAAATTTATAATTAAATAATATAAAAATATTAAAATAATAATATTAAAAAATATGGGTTATCAATATATCATTATTCATGTTTTTATTTTGTAGTTTTGTGAAGAATAAGGATTGCATTTGGAAAGAGGAGCGAATGTTGAAGTCTCTGTTTGACATGAGGTGGAGCTATCAAGGTTCAGAGAAAGACCTTAACTTCAAAACTATGCTGCACATACTTCAACACTCATCACTCAAATTTAAGTTTTAGGTCAAAATTTTAAAAAGCATATACTCTTTACAAATTACTTTAAGATACTCTAGTTGTTAACGGTTAATTTTTTATTTAAAAAATTTAAATTGAGTATAACTGTTTTACATAAAAATTAATTTCAATCATAATCTGAGTCAAACCACATACTACAGTAAAAGGAATAATAATTATAATAATAATATTTCCGAGTATTCTCTCATAAAGGTTTAAAACGAGAGAAAAAAACGTAGGACACGATCATTAAACACAAGAGGAGAATAATTAAAATAGTTTGGTAAAGAGATTAGAAATTTCTTTATAAAAATGATTTTATTTAGGTGAGATAAAATTATCGTAACTAACAAAATTTGTTCTCAATTTTTTATAGGTGACAAATTTTTTGCTTATTTATTTATTATAATGTTTTGCCCGATTGTGTGTGGGAGGGAAACAAACAGAGAAGCAAGTGTTAGGAGGAACTGGTTGGTGTCGGTAAGAAACATAAACGGGAATTTATAATAGATTGGAGATTCGTTAAAGTAACCGGGCCGTATAGAAAGCTCGCGTGACCGCGTCTTTTGATTGGTCCACTTGGCTTGGGGGACTTTTTCACTGTAGTGGATTGAACTGAATGTGTGCACTTTTAGAATTGGTTCAAAACACAAACACCCATTCATTTTCATTCTCACAAGTACAACACATTATTATTCCTTCAACACATTTCCCACGCGCCTCTCAACCACGCTCCCTCACCCATTCATCTTTCACCTTTCATTTTTGTTGAGCAAAAATTTACCAAAGTTTTAAATTAATAAATTATAAATATCCCTTAAAAAATACTCTTTCTCTTTTATATTTACTCTATCATCGAATTAAGTAACATTTTAAACAAACAAACAAAAATTAAATTATATTTTATGAGAGTTGATGTTCGTTATTGACTGTCATTATTTTGTTTTTAAAGAAATATTTAAATGAATTAATAAAAAAAACTGCAATATCATTTAATCATTATGTATAATTTGAATTTTAAGCTGCTACATGTAAATATTTGTTTCGTTGAAGATTTAAACTTTTTTATATTATAAATGCATACAATTGTTTTTTAAATTTATACTGTGTTATAGAAAATTATACTTTTTTATAGAGTCTCTCAAGACAAACTTTTTAACACAAAAGAAATTGCAGAGGAGATTACAAAGTATATTGCTTTTAGGAAATGCACTGAGAATTACAACTTTCAATCAATTCCCAAGGATTTTAGAAAAAAAAAATATTAATAGACTTTACCTGCGTTTAAGTATGAGAGATTATGTGTTGATAGAATATTTTCAATGTCTAGCTTATTACACTTTGTGTTCATGTTTAAGCTTGAGAGATTCTGTATTAAAAAATTATTTGTTGATCCTACAATGACGTAATAAAATAAAGAATATTAATAATATTTTATTTTTATAATTAAAAAATACGTGATATAATAACAAATGTCTGTCAAACTATGATGGGATCAATGTCTCGATTATAAAAAGATGTTTTATCAACATAATAATTTACATGACAAAATTAAAGAGATAAGATGGAAATTAGTTATGATAGACTCCTAATTATAAAGATCTAATTATAATATTATAATAGATATTAGTTAAAAAGATAAAAAAAAATCCAATTAACAAGACTCATGAATCCATGCATACATTAACAATGACTAATGTGTCTAACATTATTCTGTAAACTGATGATGTGTCTATCATTCTGAAAACTGATGGTTGAATTTGTTACAACCATAAATTTATCGTAAACTTTATGAAAAAATTATCTAAGATAGACTTTGTCAATAGATCTTCAACTTCGTAGTGTGTAGGCAGATGAACTAGGATGACAAATTTGTTTTGCATGCAGTAATAAAGAAAGTGTAAATTTAACCCAAAATGTTTTGTTCTCAAATGTATAATAGGATTGTCATTGAGCAAAACAATTCCTAAATTGTCCAATAATATTTTAGGAATTGTAGTTGGTATTCGAAGCTCCAATAACAATGAAGATAACCAAATAATCTTCGTAACAACAATTGCAATACTTTGATATTCAATGTTCATACTACTCCTAGAAACAAATTTCTGTTTATGAGAATATCAGGAGACAATGTTAGATTCAATGTAAACATAATATCTCTTTGTGGATTTTCAATCATCTACATATGCTCCCCAATCTTCATCACTGAATCCAATAAGGTGAAGGTTGAGTTTCGACATATGAACAAACTTGATCAATGGTTACTACAAGGTATCTCATAATACCTTTCATTGATTTCCAATGATGATCCTGAGGATTATGCATGAATTGACAAACCTTGTTAACTGCATATGAGAGTTTCGGTCTAGTGATAAGAATATATTACAGGGCACCTACAACAGAGAGGTATAACATGGGATCTTGAAAAGTTGTAGAGGCATGTTGATGAATTGTAAATAAGAGATCATTGGGGTAGGCTGAGGATTGGAATGAAGCATGTCGATGCAACTTAGGAGGTATTTGATGTACTTGGCTTGAGGCATATCCATATTTCCATCTTAGGTTCTTGAAACCTATATGCCAAGAAACTAATGAAGAGGTTCTAGATCTTTTATATCAAAACTCGAACTCGACATGGATATAAGAAGACTAACATCCTGAGATGATGACCGTGTGCTGATGAGATTGTCAACATATATAAGCACAAATAAGGCATAATTTTTCGAGAACTTAACAAAGAGAGAATAATCACTCTTAGTTGGGTGAAAACAAAGATTTTGCAAAGTGTGGCTGAGTTTGGGTAAACCTCTTTGCCACCAAATGGGCTTTTTATTGTGATCATAATAATATATATGTACAAAAACTCAGTAAAGAGAAGATATTCTACCTTCACTAATAAATTAAATCACATATATTTCATATATGAGGTAGTAAGAAGAAGCTAAATGAGGATTTTGTGGAGTAGGTGCAATGAGTTGTCCTAACAATAGATTTTAGATGAATTTCAATACTCTTTTTCATGGGCCAAGTATTAGTCAATAATGGAACATAGTTTTTTTTATATATATAAAAACTTTCATGTTAGGCTCATAATGGAACATAGTTAGTTCCTAATATCATTATTGAAGATATAGTTAATTTTTTATTTATAGTCTTAGATAATAAATCAAGTATAATTTTTTTTTATAATTATTTGATTGAGAACATATGATATTGATAATGTGGATGATATATGTATATGTGAAATTGTATATAATTATAATATGATTGTTTCAAGAGTAAGGATGTGAATGGATATCCATGATTTGGATTAAGGGATGTGCAGGGAAGGGGGAGAGTGGATCTACATGGAGAGTGATTTCTCTCATCCTCTTCTTATGCAAAGATTTGAGGAGAAAACCACCTATGATGGTGGTGTTTTCCCTTTTTGGTATTCCTTTTTGTTTTGTCATTTATTACGAAGTGGACTTTAAGCCTAACTCAACCCCATAAAGCCGGCTCGATGGGGTGAGGTTTGCACTCACTTATATACTATGAAAGGCTCTCATCTCTAGGCGATGTGGGATCTCCAACACCCCCCCCCCCCCTCACGCCGAGAGTGATAGATAGAAGCTCGTGCGTGGGACTATATATTTTGGGTGGTCCGATAGCGGGTGACCTGATAAGCCCAACAATTACTCGCTAGGATAGGCTCGAAATGGCTCTGATACCATGTTATGAAAGAGTGGACTTTAAGCCTAACTCAACCCCATAAAACCGGCTCATAATATATAAATGGGTGCAGACCTCAACCCTATGAGCCGGTTTTATGGGGTTGAGTTAGGCTTAAAGTACACTTCGTAATATGGTATCAGAGCCATTTCGAGCCTATCCTAGCGAGTGTTTGTTGGGCTTATCAGGCCACCCGCTATCGGGCCGCTATCGAACCACCCATAATATATAGTCCCACGCACGAGTTGGCAGTCTCGGCGTGAGGGGGGGTGTTGGAGATCCCACATCGACTAGAGATTAGAGCCTTTCATTGTATATAAGTGGGTGCAAACCTTAACCTCATGAGCCGGTTTTATGGGGTTGAGTTAGGCTTAAAGTCCACTTCGTAATAT
>Ga0123342_1003664_pt1 | contig 24415 bp, 10 predicted proteins | sample Turbeawhitnodule_FD_89960 | JGI IMG/M metagenome (GOLD analysis project Ga0123342, IMG submission 89960) | Root nodule microbial communities of legume samples collected from Mexico - Turtle bean Mexico white nodule | ecosystem: Host-associated > Plants > Roots > Nodule | place: Mexico: Nepantla... | reverse complement strand
GCTTTAAATGATTTAACTGCTTACGCTCCAGTCATTAAATGTTTTGACCAATCTTTAAATGCAATTTAAGAGTTTGTTAAGATTTGATAACAAACAACATCTTTGAATAAATTCAGAAAAACAGATTTGAGTAACAATCTCTTACAAGTTTTTTGAATAGAGATTTTGAGTTTTTCAAAGAACTGAGATTGCTTAGAGTTTGTGATTGATCAAAGTGTGTGGAATAGGATTCTGCTTGTATTGATTTCAGATTATCTTCTATAACAAGTGTAATCCTTGTACTCTGTGAAACAAGTTTCGTTTCTGTGTTTGCTGAGATTGGATGTGTGTTCTTGAGGGGATCAAGATCAACAATCTTAGTATTGGTGTGTTGGCCAAGAAGAGTGTGTGTCTTGAGGTGATCAAGGTCACTTTCTTGGTTGTTGTGTAAGTGATCAAGGTGTGGTTGCTTAGTGGATTTCCTCAGGGTTTCTGAGAAGATTGGATGTAGCTCTGGGTTTAGAGTGAACCAGTATACACATCTGTGTGCAATCTCTCTATCCTTAATCTCTTTAAATTCAGTTTTGTTTATTATTTGCTGATATAAACAACCGATTGTTTTTCTGGTACTGCAGCTTTTGCTTGCTGTTTTGGCAAACTGAATTCTTTATCAATTGTTTTCTTGAGAGAATTTCATTCTTGACTTAAAAGTTTGCTAAAACCCTCTTTAAACAATTCACCCCCCTCTAGTTTAAAGCCATCCATTCTAACAGTCTTCACCGATCTCATGGAGGACCTTCTCGCATAGGAACACTTCTGCATGGACGCAATACCGTGTCGAGAACGTTCGCAAACATGTCCCTTCTTATTTTATATTTCCTAATATAGAAATTGATCTTGCTGGTATTTTGGTTTGATTACACAATTACAGGTTGGGAAAAAAACATTTTAATAATTTTGTAAAAAAAGGTGACATATTACATCGGTTATGTGAACAATCGATGTAATATGTACATTAAAATATGTGACTCTAGAGCACATATTACATCAGTTATGGCCTATAACCAATGTAATATGTCCCTTATGAGTGCTCTTTTTGAATTATTTTAATCAAATTTTGGTATTTTGTATTGGTGTTTACAATTGATGTAATATGTGATGGACATTTTACATAAATAAAATCTCCATTAGTAGTATAATCGATTTAATATATCTTCTAAAATCGATGTAATATGCGTTATTTACACTAATGAATCTGTCAAAAGTTATCTGCCTTCAAGAAGAAAACTGAAAAGAATCAAAGAATAGTTATTAAAACATATAGTAGAAGATAAGAGGCATACATTTTTCAAAATAATAAAATGTAAAATTTGAAAAATAATGTAAATTTGTTTCTCATAATTCTTGTGGAATATATAAAAAAGTCATTTTAACTAGTTTTTTTTTTTCAATATTTTTTCAGTATTTTAGTTCAATATCTTGTCATTCAAAGTTTCTATATTTTACAATGATCTTACATTCAATAATTTTATTTATTTATAAATTATTAAATATCTCAATTATTATGAGAAAACAATATTCAACAACTTTTGAATAACAAATATTTAAAAAATCGAGTTGCCTTATTCAAACTGTTTCAAAAAATATTTATTTTATAAAATTAAAGCATTTATTCTTTTAATTTTGAAAATTTTGGCTTGAGAAATTTTTAGAGAAAATCAAACAAAAATATTCAACCATCTGTGAAAATATGTAATAAGCAAAATGTTATTTTTTTACTTAAAACAATTATGTTTTTATTTTCTGAACACTGAATATGATAGTTTATTTGAGTATCATGATGGGATATTAGGTTTGTGGGGCTTGTGTCCTTCCCTTTCACGAATCACGAGTGATATCTGCACGTGAATGGACAGAACACGTGCAGGGGAATCCTTTATTACCACCGATGAGGTAGGTGTGGTTGCTGATAGCAACGCCAATTAATACCTCAAAAAATGGTTCACTCTCTGCTCCTATTTCTACTTCTCACTCTCACTGCTGTCCCTGCTCAGCAACACCAGTATGATGACCCTTCTGTCACAGCCACCATGGAGAAATTTTCTGGCTACGCAATTCACGAACCTCATTCTTTCCAACTCACTTCACTCTCCGTTGATGCTCAAGCTCTGCAGAACCAGGTACTACTCTACTTACCCAACTGAGGTTTTTGGTCTTTGGGCAGGGTTGATTGTTTGTACTCTTTTTAACTCTGTCTTCTTCTTAGATTGACGAGCTTGCAGCTTTTTCTGACTCACCAGCTCCATCAGTGACCAGGGTCTTGTTCACTGACAATGATGTTTTAGGTCGCAGGTATGTGGATCAAGTTCCATTTTTTTAAAATTTTATTATCATGGTTGGGCTGTATATTTTGGTGGTGGTATTGTGTAAAATAACAGTGTTGATGTAACACTGCGTTGATGCAAAGGTGAATTTATATTAGTGCAGAAAGGAGGTGCAAGTTCTTTTTTTTCTTCTTCTAAGTTTACGTAAGAATAAACTATTCAATCTTACGAAGATATATGCCCTTGACCATAGTCTGCCTTTATAGACTTTTACTCTTGTCTTTTATCTGTAGGTATGTAAAAACCCAGATGGAACTTGCTGGTCTATCAGTGAGAGAGGATGCTGTTGGTAACATATTTGGTCGTTGGTGAGTGTCTGATTGTTCATCAAAAGCTTACAAACTAAAATAACATGTAATCTCAAAATTTGTATTTTTATAATTTTCTCTGACTGGGTCATCAAGCTCATGTGAACCTCGTAACCTTCTATATGTTAATAGCAGTATGCCTGTAATTTACTAACTACACTCACCACCTTATCCTTTGCTTGCTTTATGCAGGGATGGTCTTGAGCCTGAGCTTCCTGCAGTTGCAACAGGTTCGCACGTTGATGCCATACCTTACTCTGGAAAATATGATGGAGTTGTTGGTGTTTTAGGCGCTATTGAAGCCATCAGAGTCCTAAAAAGGTTTTATTTTATTATTGCTGATGTAGGACATGATTGAATGTTCAGAATACAAAAATGTTTAGTTGCTGTCTGTTTTCCAGTAATTAGTGAGCATGTATGGAAGTTTCAGCTCATTTAATTCCTAATGTATTTTCACTGTCCTGGTGTTCTGTATTAGCTTCTGCAGAAGTTAGTTCAAATAGATACTCATCTCTTTCAGCACAATAATTTCAAAGTTCAAACATTGTGGCCTTACGACATTCAATCAAGACAAAGCTAACTTATATTTTCTATTTATTAAGTTACTAAAATCTTTATAACTTTAGTTCCATATTTCTGTTGTTTGATGAGTTAATGCTTGACCAGAACAGTATCAATGGATTTGTTGTGTTGTGGATGACTCGATGTTAACCAACATATCATGGCTCTAAACCATTTTTACAAAAAACGGGAACAAGTTATATACTCTGGCAAATACCGAGATATCAACTCATACAACTGGAGAGAAATGAGATGTTCCACAGATAACTAATTCCTTGTAATTGCTTATATGCATGAAAGATTCAAATTCCCAAGATGAGACTTGCAATGTACAATCATTATCCACTTTTGCAGGGAGTAGTGATGTTTGTGATATTGATTGTAAACCTTCACAGGTCTGGTTTTAAACCTAGAAGACCCTTGGAAGTCATATCATTCACATCAGAAGAACCAACACGATTTGGGATAGGTTGCTTGGGAAGGTCAGAAACTGCATTTATGTACTGTCTTCGAATAGGATTCCTATTTGTGGCTATTTTTGTCAACAAATCCATAATTCGTTTTTATCCTCTCGTGTTGTCTCACTAATTCTGATAACCAAGCTACATTCCATATTCTACTTCAAGCTTCATCACTTGTTTGTTACCTTTGTGCAGCCGCTTACTGGCTGGGAGTGAGGATCTTGCAAATGCTCTAAAGACAACAACTGATATTCAAAACGTATCCTTCCTAGATGCTGCAAGATCTGCTGGGTATGGGAAAAATGAAGACAACTTATCCAGTGTATTTTTGAAGAAAGGAACATATTCTGCTTTTATAGAACTGCACATAGAACAAGGACCTATTCTGGAAGATGAAGGTACACACATCTTGGAGCTAGCATAACCTTGAAATAGCCATAACTTCAATAATCAGATGTAATATGTTTCTTGACCCAGGTATATCTATAGGCATAGTTACTGCCATTGCAGCTCCGGCAAGTCTAAAGGTTGAATTTGAAGGCAATGGTGGCCATGCAGGCGCGGTCCTCATGCCTAACAGGTGTCTGCCATCTTAAAACAAATATTATTTTGTGACATTACACCCTTATCCTTTTCTATTATGGCACACAGTAACTTGAACTGAACATGCAGATATCTTCTTTCTATAGTTCTCAGATTTTCATGTTGTTCAATATCTTTCCATGATTTTTGAGTGAACAAATAGTAACATTCTATCTTTGAATCCATTACATTTTCTAGTCCACTGTTTTCATCCCTTTTGTAATGGAAATTTCTTAATTGACAAACTCTAATGCTTTAATTACGCTATATATATCCTTTTGAGCAGAAATGATGCTGGTCTTGCAGCTTCTGAGTTAGCCCTGGCTGTGGAGAGGCATGTGCTGGAATCTGGATCAATTGATACTGTTGGCACTGTTGGTAGGTTATTATTGAAGTGACTCGGTTAATCTAGAACTTTCATTTAAACTAATCTCTGTTATTTTACAAGGTATCCTGGAACTGCATCCTGGAGCAATCAACAGCATCCCTAGCAAATCTCACCTAGAAATTGGTGTGTATTTAAGGGACAACTTCAGTTGTACCACCATGCATTCTTAGAATGTTAAACTACAACTGGTTTTACGTACAATTGTTGTTTCTTTGTGCTTGTTACAGATAATTGTTTACTCTTACTTCACTACGTATGGATAATTTCAGTTACTAGTTTATTATAGTTTTTCATACAAATATTTAGATTGTAATTATTCTGTATTGTCATAGACACAAGAGACATTGATGAGGAAAGAAGAAACCAAGTGGTGGAGAAAATTCATCAATCAGCAATTAAAATAAGTAAAACCCGAGGTGTCAAGCTCTCTGACTTTCAAGTCATCAATCAGGATCCACCGGCTCTTTCTGATGAAGCTGTCATAAAGGCAGTTGAAATTGCAACAAGAGAACTAAATCTGACAAGCAAATTGATGATCAGTAGAGCCTATCATGATTCATTGTTTATGGCCAGGTAATGCTGGAGAGAGAGAGAGAGAAAGATGACAGTTGGTTTTACTTGAGCAGATATTATTTTTGTATGAAGTACCCAAAATATCCATTATTAAATTTTCAAATACTGAAATGCCGTAGGATCTAACTAAGAAAAAGGTTCATTTAAAGGTTTTGTGATTTCCATAGCTTGGGGATATGCACTAGTCTAATACAATCTCTTTATTCAAGGACTAAACCTTGACCATAATGGAAATCAGAATGGTGACCAAATGGGAGGAAATTAAAAATAAGGAGAAGAAGGTCTTGTTTTGAGCATGCTAGTGAATGGATTCAATAAGTTATTTGAACCCACAACATTTTCTCACAATTTTGACTTGCATATAAATGGTATATATTTTAATTTTGTAGAATATTGTGATTCTTATTATGTTTGGAGTTTTGTCATGTTTTTGAACTTGTTGAGGTGGTCTTGTACTTGTAGTAGTGTAATACTTGACCTAATTATTACTACGATTTGCGGCCTAGTATTTTTTTTCTTGTTTCAATGCTTATCGTATGGTATGAATCTAATTTAATATCATATATTTGGAAGAATATTATTGAGAGGAGGAATATTACTGAGAGGAAGAATATTATTGAGAAAATTGCATGAGAAAATTTGCAATTTTTGCTAGAAGAGTTACAAAAAAATGTTTGCAATTACAGTTTTTGTCAGAAAAATTGTAGGTTGAGTAATAATAATTTGTTGAATATTTGTGGGTGTAGGCCTGCCTTGAGGTGCCGAAATATATTGTGTGCTATTATTTGAATTTATATTCTTATTTGTGGTTGTGCTTTTCTATTAGAAGATATTCTTTTCTTATTATGTGATAGGGATCAAAGTATGAGTCTAAGTCCCACAATGAGCCATAAACCCATTTTTTTTGGGTTGGAGGTGGTGCCAATCTCTTATCTACTTTTGAGTTAGGTATATGTGAGGATTCCCCTTGTATCGAAACCTTCTTGACAAAGGATCAGGCAAGCGTGTCATAGTTAGTGATGAATGACACTACAAGTAAGGGTCACTAGTGAGGTAGTCGTGGCTAGAAATGCTTTGGCTTGAGGGGATGTACAATGTGGAAGGGACTCACACTTGAGGGGGAAATTGTTAGGAATCCAAATGTGAGTCTAAGTCCTATATTGAGTAGAAATGAGAAAGTTGAACACCATATAAGAAAGAAGATCTATAAATCCATTACCTTAATATTTAGTTGGAGGTAGTTTCGATTTCTTATGAGTTTGACTCGAGTCTTATCATTGTAGAATAACTGATCCAGTTGGAAAGACCGAATGCATTGACATAAATTAATCCAATTATGTTATGTTACAAGAACACTACAAAGGGTTTGCTATTATGTGAATTAAATATTTGTTGCTCATGTACGTCCATTATTTAATTGCAGGCTGTCTCCGATGGGCATGATTTTCATTCCTTGTTACAAAGGTATTTACTTTTTCTTTTTGCGAACCACTTGTACTTTCAGCATTTTTTCTGCAATCAATAGCTAAAAGAAAGGGAACAAACTGTAGTTTGTGCTCCTCTAATTATTTTAAAGCGCCTATAGTGATTGAAAAGTAGAGCTCTAATCTTATGTAAATAAACATCTAATCAATGAACCTAGAAAGCAGAAACATTGCATATAACTTTTTCATGTTAAATTAGACATGGCAAAAACGCTCATAGTCATAGCCTTTAATCCCCATCCTACCATACCCAAATATTGAGGGTTCAGGGTTGAGTTTCCTCTGTGTACATGGAGGGTGCCAAGTGGGTTTGAAGATGCAGATGCGTGTCTCAAACTAAAAATAGTTAAATTACAGACAATTTAAATCATACAATTAGTTTATACAGGTCTGGGGGCAGCGAGGACAAGACCCATCCCCAACCCCGCCCAACCTTGTTGCTATTCACATGCATGTGGAAGTGCCTTGCAGTTTCCAATTTGATGGAGATAAATAGGGATATGAATTTTTTGTTTTCTAAGAGCTTCATAAAGAAAATAATTTGTAAATATTCTTTTTCTTGCTTATGCAGGGTACAGCCATAAGCCTGAAGAGTTTGCAAGCATTCAAGATATGTCTAATGGTGTAAAAGTATTGGCGCTCACCCTAGCTAAATTGTCCAGTCAGTTACATCTTCAGAAGTGAGTTCATGTGGACTATCATTGTTGAACAAACACGTAATTTATTTCTGTTAGACTGTTACAGCCTACTGATTAAATAATTTAAAACTTTAGATATAATATCCACTCTATCTATCAAGAAGAGGGGTTGAACCATTCAGTATGAAAAGTACACATTTTACTGTAGTAGAGTGATAATTGCCTGCCTGCCTGTAGAAGGACTCAGGGCAGTGAATTTTACTTCACCAAACTGTTCTAAAGACAAAGTAACTACTTATCCAGTTGCATATAACCCAACCAGAATAGCCTTTTCAAATCTTAAATAGTTGGACCACTTTTTATGTAGACAAAAGACATCTTACTTTTCTCAATTGTCCATATTGCATTGTAAAATCCCACCTGATTACATAGTTTAAACAGCTGGCTTCAATAAATAAAAGTGATTAGAAAATAAGTGGGAAAATACATATTTTTAGCTTGGTAGTTGGAATAGCCCTTCATGGATCCTTTGAGTGGGAAAATGATATTGTGAGTTGTAAGATCTTCCTGAAGAAGAAGGAAGTTAGTAAAGTTAGGATGAATTTTAGTTGGCATGCTCCAGATGGGTAGTTTGCTCATGCCTATGTTTATTGCTTAAACTATGGAGAGATTCAAAGGAGCAAACCGCTCATTCTTGACTCTCAAATTATGACTCAAACTCAATCTTGACAGGGTAGGTTTATACCTACTATTTTGTACTTCACTTGGCTTAGACTGTGATTTCATTTGACCTATAAACCATTGTTTTTTAATGTAGCCTTTACTGTTCTTATAATAATGACTTTTCAACAGACAACACGGTAAAAGCAATTTTAACTAACAAATTACCTCTAGATATGAATGCTGAAGTGTACACTTGCCCGTTATTTCTTTATGTCAAGTTTCTAGCTAAACAAATGAATGAAATTTTTTTCTTATGAAAATCTAGCTACGATTTTAACTAAAATCGGTTGCTTTTTCAGTGTCCATCATTTTCTATTTGATGAAGTTGTATGTGAATTGTATTGTTAATGTTTAAAGAATGTAATGCACGCACTTCCCTAATGAAAAAGCAATGCTAACCTAACAGTTGCTGGGACAGGACATACAATCTTGGCCAACCCTTTCATACTTTAGAACAAACATGCACTTCCCAGGAAAGCTCTGCTCCTTTTTCATGAATATGCTTAGATGAAGCTTCAAGCTTTCGTTTGAAAAAACCATAGCCACGAAATTCAAATTTTCTGTCCCTTATGTGCACTAGTTGTTAAAAAAATTTAATTTGCAAATGATGTAGGACTGAAGACGAAATTCAAGAATCCTAGTTGAACTCAAATTCTAAGAGTAACATCTTCAAGTTCAATTTTTTTTCAAGTCCACACTAATATGTTTTCGGTTAGTATGAACATGTGGTGGGCTTTGAATGAATTATTAAGAATTTAATAAAGGATGGGAGGGTGTTGGGCATTTTTCGAGGGGTTAAGCAGGAACAGTCATGGATAGGATCTAAGCAATGCATTAGATGGGATGTCTTTTCTCTAATTGCTTTTCTGCAAAGACATTACCATCATGATTTAGTGATTCTCACTGGCAAATTTAATTAGTATTTTGTATCATCAACCAGATTATAACTACTCCTATTTATTTATGAACAAATAATACAAACCTGGTTTAAAAAGTGTATACAGACACCACAAATGACTCTTTAAACTGCTTTTTGGAATTGAGCTCGATTTAAATATAAATTCTAAGATAGAAACCAAACCATAGCTATAAATGTTTAGTCCTTTGAATTTCATATTTAAATTTTCCAAACTTTGGCTGGCACAAGGGGGTATGTGTTGAAAATCTTACCCTTACAAGTAATTAGTAATATGACTAATAATGATACACCACTTTCACCTGAAGTTGAGTTAGAAACTCAAATTCTAAGAATTCATTTATATTTAAATTTTTATTTATAAACATTATGATACAAATGTTTTTCAATAATTGAGTATATTAAAAAATTAACTGAAGTGAAACCTTTTTAATTGAACTGTTAATTTTCAATTGTTGAGGACTTTCTCTATATCTTGAATTTGTGTCTTTATGTAGTTTATCTTATTAGGCAATTTATGTGATTTATCTTAGGTAAATTTTATACACACATATACTTTCCATTTTTAGTATTAAGAACCAGATATATATACAAATTTAACCGTGAGACCAATCCTTAAGTGCAAATGATGACTAAATAGAACTCTTCTTATAGTGGATATTCTAGGATTCATGGCATCATTCATTAGTAGAATATACTCGTTTAGTAATGAATAAAACTTTGTAATACGTATCTAAGGAAATCCGATTATAGACGTTATAATTCAATTCTATATATGAGTGTGACTTGTGCATGCCTTGTTTATATATAATTAACCATTTTTTTAGAAAAAAAAACTTATAGTAGAGATTAAAAATTTTATTTAATAGGGGACCATCCATATTGATTATTGAAGAGTTTTCTTATGCACCTGTGAAACGTGATTTTAAACTTCCCATTTTTTTGTTTGATTTATACTCTATCTACACTCCTAATCTTGATTTTAGTAATAAACCTAAAGTCATTTTGTTGCCTTTGAAAAAAAACACATTTTAAATCCTAAGGTAGTGTTCGGTTTTTAATTGGGTGATTTAACGTTCATTTAAAAGTATTATTTTTTATTTGGTTTTCAATTAGGTTTATTCCCTTTTAGTAAAAAAATGAAATATAGTATCCATGTAAAATTAATTTAAAAAGAATTCTTTTTTTTTCTTCTTCTAATTTCAGGTAATGAATAACAAAATTTCTACTCAGGTAATTTCAGATATTGTATTTTTATTTGAAAATTATGATTGAGTTTTTTTTTTTTTATAAAAATAGCAAGTCGTATTTTATGAGAGATTTTAGAGTAGAAGTTGTATTTTATATATGTGATTTTAGACTTTTTTTCCACTTGAAAGTTATATCTAAAGTCTTATTTAAAGGGTAAGACTTATTTATTTTTGTAAATTTTATTTATTTAAAATTGTAATTTTTTACACGGCGGAAAATCAAATTTCTACTATTCTAATAATTCCTATATAGGTAAAATTTGGGTTAACAATAGATTGAAGAAAAAAAAAGTTTTCTAAACTTAATTTTACAAAACAGTTTGATTTAAATTCAAAATAAAGTTGTGAACTTTTGAAACATTCAGTAATTTTTGATAAGAAATGACTTAAAAAAGGTGTATGAAAAAGTGTATGAATGATAAAGTTTTGTTGTAAAGAAAGAGAAAAGAAAAGACCCTAAACACGCAATCATGTATCTGTACACAAATATCCAAATATCCAATTATAAAGACAAAAACGAGAGGGTATTTGTCTATTTGATTAAACATTGCACTATCAATTATTTTAAGAAAAAAAAGGAAAAAGAGAAGTGAAGACAAAAAGTATTTGGTAGAATAATTTTATCCATGACTAAAGAAAAAAATTATTTACAACAATTGTTCAGTACAAGAATCCAAATTCAAAATTGGAAAGACCACATTTAACACCGTTAAGAAACGGCGAGTGACCGACGGGGCTCATATAAACACGCCACAACACAACACACATAGTACAGGACAAAATTCAGGCATAAACTCAAACTCAAAAACACAACTCACCAACACAGTTGCATTTTTTCTTTCCAGATCCAACTCAAAATGTGAGTCATTCTGCACTCTTTTTCCATTCCTATTCATTAAACTGCACATATTTTCTTTCTCAGATCCTCCTAATCCTTGTTTCTGTGTCTTTTTTATTTTGTTTTATTACTTAGTTTAATGGGCTGTTCAATTATTTCTTTTATAATTTTCTGGGTCATTGACCCTTTGGGTTGATTTTTTGAAATTGGGTTCTGTTTGGTTGATGGGAAAAAAAATTAAGTGAAGGTTTGGTTACTTGTTGAGGAAATGTCTAATGTAGCTGAGGAAGAAGAAGGCAAATCTGTTTACTTGTTGAATTTTGGAATTCACTTTTTCTTTATTGTTTTTCTATTGCAAAGTATAGATAATTCAAAGTGTGAGTTTTTTCCCTTCTGTTTTGGGTTTTGGTTCTTTTCCTGGAAGCATTTTGCACCTATATCTTTGCATGTTTTGATCCAGTTTTGGAAAAATAATGTATCCATCGAGATTTTAACTTTACCATTTTTGTTGTAACTTAAAATATACACTATAGACGCTCTTCACGTGTGATGTGTGTTTATATTGAATTTGTCGGTGAAAACCATTTATGTAAGGTATTCTCTTCATTGATTTTGGAGTTTGAGAAAATTCAATGTAGTTTAATTTCTCTAAACCACAGCATCTTTTCCTTGGGATGATCTACGCGGTTACACTTAAAAAGAAAAATATTCCGGGCTGTTCTTATTTTCCTTGCTTAACACACATCTTTTTTCTTGCACATATGATGTCTTGTTTTTTATATAGTTGAGTTGTTGATTTTTTAATTATATTAGAGTCTTAATCATTGATTGGAGACACCCACCAACCAATTTGATGGCTTTCCTTTTGCATGTTTTAGTTTTTCTTGAGTGCTTTTAAGCCTGGAATTAGGTAGACAATTGATTCTATTCCATATGATTTATGATAAATAATGCACATATGCTTACATACAAAAAAACTTGTGATGCTCATTTCTTTAGTTTTTAAATAATCATCTGCTGCCCCTTGGTTTCACCTTTTGTAATTGAACACAACGATTATGGATTATAGGGAGAATATTCTCATATTCCCCTGTGTTTATTAAATTTATAAGTACATTTAGGCATGTTAGTTGTAACAGTGTTTAAATTGTGAGTGTCATTCAATTGTGGTTGTAGTGAGGAGAAAATAGTTCAAATGAATGTTTCCAGGATAGAACAATAGTTTCGATAGCACCTAGATAATTCTTCTCCAGACTATGCAAATTCAGAGAAATCTGTAATTACAGATTTCATGAAGGAAGTTTTAGAATATCATTTTCTTTACAAGACCTTCTTATACTAGATTTTCTTCTTCTTTTTCTTGGAACTGTTAACGCTGTTGTTTTAAATAAACTTCTTATTTTTTATTCTTGAGTTTTGGTTCAATGGAGGAAGTTTATATAATATATAGTATCATTGCAGTTTTATACAGTAATGTTGAATCGTTTAAGTGAAATTCTGATAACAAGTAATTATTATTCAAATCGCATCCTTCAGAAGCATTTATTTCAATTTGCAACCTTCAAGTTGTAAGTAAGTTGATTGTTTTAGAGAGAGCTTCTGCTGAAAGGGTTAAGTGCAAACATTTTGTGGGTTAAATTTTCTTATCTTTCTACCCAAAATAGGTTCAGGCTGACCTCAAATTTTTGGTGCCTTGGGAAAACTGATAAATATTGTTCTTTTTTGTATGTCTTTGTTGCAAAAACACCAATAATTCTTTTATAAACATTTTTTTTTAAACATTTCAATAGAAGTTAGAGCAGGAGTATTTAATCTATCTTAGCAGATTGCAAATAAGATTTAAACAATTTTCTTTGGAGTCAATTGTTTGATCTACATTATCTAAAAAGTAATGTATGGGGCTACCAGTGTATAAGTACATCCCGATTTCACTCCTTCTCGATTATGTATGTACTTATTTTTCTGTTATGTATGTCAAATAGGAATAGAGAACTGTAAAACAAACTATCCTGATGATTTGTGATATTTCAGCGAATTCAATTTATTTAGTTTTCACATTTCTTTGCTATAGTGCAATGGGAATAGAAGATACAGATATTTGTATCATCAAGGAGCCAGATCATGTTGTAGTCTATTCAGATGACATTTCCCATGATTCGGATAATGAAGCTGGAGGTGAACGTCACAATATTACAGAGTCTTATGGACAAATCAACGAGACAACTGAACATCATAGTTCAGAGGAGAGTGCAAAGGAGTATGAAGTGAAGGAATGCACTACAGAAGTTTCTGTTAAGGTCTCTGATGTCATTAATCTTAAAAAATGTGAGAAGTTAACCTCAGATTCCGAGGATGTTCTCAGCGAGAGAAGTTTTAAATCCCACAAAACAAGGGGTAAACACAAGCCACGAGACACTGTGAAGAATGGATCAAGACCTCCTGCTGGAAATATTCATAGCAGGTGTACAGGCAGTGCCCAAATCAAGCCCACGGTTCCACAGCCATTTTCCTTAGCAACCGAGAAGCGTGCTTCAGTTGGAACTCGTCCTGCTTTTGAAGAAGACAACAAGGGAAATAATGAGAGAAAATCTTCAAATAAAAGAAACGTGTTATCTCCCAATATTTTTAAACAGAATCAGGTATATGCTAATGTTAAATTATTCACTCCTTTAATTATTCTGATGTGCCTTAAGTATATCATCAGGGAAGAAAAACTTTTTAGGTTTATATATCATCTCTTGTATGTTCATAATAAATTCAGAACCAGCCAACTTAAACTTTTGACGCCTATCCCATTAAGAGGTTCTTCAGATTGGTATCTTATAAGGATTGCTATAATATTGCAATTAAATGAAATGAAATTTGATTTGACCAAGTTATTGGTAAACTGTTTATGGTTAATTTTTGTCTTGTTACTATTTATTCACAGTTAGTATTGAATCTTCTATTTTCTTTGCTTTTCACCATGCAGTTGAAATCTCCTTTAGTTTCAAGAAAGCCATTGCAACCTGATAACAAGAAGCATCCTGATGAGGATGATGCTTGCTCCGTAGTTTCAATGTATCCTCTTAAAAATGTTTTATTTGAAGTATCGAATTCTTATGTCATCTTTTTCTTACTTTGGCAATGGGTCTACTTCCTTTTAGAATTTGAAATTTCTACTACTCCTTGACCATGTAAAGAACTGGAACTTCTGTGCGGTCAATCAATTCCAGGGCAACTGTTTCCTCTGCTCCTGTGTTTCGGTCCACTGAACGTGCAGAAAAAAGGAAGGAGGTAACAACCTGTATATTAGTTAGATTTGTTTGGATAGGTTTCCTATTGATTTGTGCATGGTACCTTCCATAGTTTTATTCAAAATTGGAGGAAAAACACCAAGCAATGGAAGCTGAGAAGAATCAAAGTGAAGCAAGGACCAAGGTGCAATACTTTATCTTGTATATTCAAAATTTGGGAATACATTGCCATATATCTACTTCTTTCTTTAAGCACATAAGTTTATTTTCTCACTCCAATTCCTTCAACAATTTCTAAACATTTAAGGAAGAGACGGAGGAAGCTATCAAGCAGCTAAGAAAGAGTTTAACTTTTAAAGCAAGCCCTATGCCTAGCTTTTACCATGAGGGGCCTCCTCCCAAGGTTGAACTGAAGAAGGTATGTACTGTTCTTGTACATGTAATAATATCATGTATGAGGCTCAGTTAAAAAAAACTTTGTAGTGTTCATGTTAAGCTCTAAAACCAAATTTCAACAGTCGCTGAATAACTGCTCATTATAAATGTGAAAGATCTAATTACATAGACATATTTTCAACTTCTGGGCTTGACAAAAGTTGAGTATTATGTCTGGGTCAGCTACCAGGCACACGAGCAAAATCTCCAAAGCTGGGTCGACAAAAGAGCAACAATGGTGCAGTTAATGTATCTGAAGTGGATAAGGAGAAAGGAGCTGGTATCAGGAGAAAGCATCACACACTGAAGACCGACAAGTATGATGTTAAGAGTGATGTGAATGGCTTATGTGACCCAAAAAACAAGGTCAATCATATTGAAGAAATTAATATGACCAAAGTAACTGGACAAGCAGAATTGGAGATTGGCAGCCAGTGAAATTTTCAGTGAGATTAGTTTCTCATTTTCTAATTTATATGTATCTGGGGACTGTGGTCTTGTTTCTCCCAACAAGCATGTTCATTTTGTTTTTTCCTTTAACTTAAGGCACTTGCTGCTGTGTGCATTGCGTAAGTAGTAAAATGTTTATTTGTAATTTATTTAAAATTATTTGTAAAATTAAATCCTGTTGCTCATAAGAGCAATTTCAGCATTTGTTTGTCTGCCTGAAGTCCAGGATCAGATTGTTTGAAGTCATCATTAAATAATGCTGTTCGAATAACAGTAATTATGCTTCATTGTTGCCATTTCTTTTGCTACTTTTTCTCGCATTAGCAAAGCCGTGTGGGGTTTTAGTAGTAGTGTACGAAAGACAAGATAGTGCCATAGCTATGATTTTTAACCTCCAACTTTATGGGAGTGTATGAACTTTACCTGCAACATGAAGGAACCTTGTTTAAAATTAAGACGATCATCCGTGTAGATGACCATTTCCTTTCTTTCAGTGACATCACTGACATTGCATACTGTGGCCATAATGTCAGAGGAATAATGTGCTGCTAGGCTGAAGGGTCAAATGCTTTCTTTCTACCTTTAGGTGGGGCATTAATGTCTAGTAGTTACGGCAGAAAACAGGAATAAAAATATTATGTCTATTGCTTATATGGTTTGTTTTTGCACGGCAAAAGATAAAGCCTTTTGAACAAAACATACCCCATTTGTAAAAGCAGCACTTCTGGTGTAAGGTATGTTGCTTCCATATCGATGTAGTTTAGTTTGTGGAAGCATATTCTAAAACTTGTCGAGTTGTAGGATTTTCTGATCAAGAAAATTTTTCTTAGGGGTCAAACCAGATTTGTGTTTGATATGGTACAAGTCTTGTATACTGTTATAATGAGAAGAAGTGGTAAAATATAGAGTTTAAATTAAGTTTTGAGTATGAATTAAGCACGATAATTTATTTGCCTGATCTGATAAAGCTTTAGCGCCATTTTACAATCCTAAATATTTATATTTAATCAGAGTATAATACTCATTGAATTATTTGTAACTAGTGCATTATTTACTTATTTTAATTCTTATACAATTTATTCTAATTATTGTATTATTGTATTATTTATTTTAATGAAATATTTGATCTATAAATAAAAAATGTAAGAACTCATTACTAAAAGTATTTTTGTTCATAAAAAGATAACATTCATCAATAAAATATGTAAATATGTCCTTTTATACCATTTTACTATAAAATTAAAAATTAATTTTACTAAATGCTTCTAATTCAATATATTAACTTATAACAAATTTTAGTTTTCTGCAATTATATATCTGAAAAAACAATCAAGTTCTCAAATGATCAATTATTTCCTTAACTTTAAGTAACTTAATAATTATTTTTAATAGTTAATTTTACCAAACAATCTAGTGTAATGCTAATCTTAATGCTTCAAATGTTAACATGGACATGTTACGTATTTGTAAATGAAAAATGTAAAACTTTAGTGAAGCACAATTTCTTTAGTATTATACTGTTAGGATTTTCTTTTAACTCCGACATTGAAAGTTGTTTTAAAGGGACTAATGGGACTATGACCAATGTGGTAGATAAATTTAAATAGACAATTACTTCCCTGCTTTCTTTCCCACCTCATATAAAATGTGAAATGATAATTTTGTCATTTTTTTATTTATTGATATCTCTTTTTTTCTTTTTTTTTATTCATACATTTTAAACTCTAAAATTCGTAATACAATTTTGCATTTCTAATTCTAAAATTTAGATAAGAAAATATTGTCCGAAATTTAAAATATAAAATTATATTCTAAATTCTAAAATTTGGGATGTATTTTCTGAGTTTGAAAATTATTTCAAATTTTAAAGTTTGGAATGTATATTTAAACCCATAAAATATATTCCAAATTTTAAAATTAAGAATACAAAATTATGCTTCAAATTCTAAAATTTATGATTTTTTAACTTAAGAAAATATTTTTGAACTTTAGATTTAGAATACAAAATTACATTTCAAATTTTAGAGTTTGAAAGATTTATGAATTATAAAATTAAAACAAAAATCATGCACCTTTTGTTCAAGAGTAATTTTGAAATTGAAAAATTTTTGGACACCAAGGAATAAATTGTGGAGGTGAAGAAAGAAATTGTCATTTAAATATAAGACAATATGAAAAAAAAAACAAGTCGATAACAGTAAAATAGTCTTCACATAAAAAGGATAAATATTAACTGTTGCTAGAAATATAAATAAACTTTTACACTATAATTTTTTTTTAATGTTTTAGCTTTAAATTTCTCTATATTTTCTAAGAACAAATATAGGCAAAAAGAAATTACAAATAAACTAAAAAAGAATTATATATATATATAATTTTATTTAATAATTCAATTAAATTAAAAATGTTTTTTCATGTCTTGAAAGATATATCATTTGTTAATTTAGTCCTTTATGGGTTAGTTTAGAGTGTCTCAAAATTCAAATCTAACATAATTCATCGTTTGTTTGTTTCCCATATTTATTTTTCTGAAGTAACACCAATTTTATCTATCTGAGCCCCGAGACCCATTCCTTCCTCGCTCATCAGTCCTTTGCATAGTTACATCCATTTCATTGTAATATATTTAATGAAAAACTAATAAAATGTTTAAATACTGAAAAAGGTTGTACTTAAGAGTTTTAAATTAAAAAAAATACTAATTAACTGAGTATCATTAACTGTATTTAACATTAACTTAAGCATATCTGGGCATGTTATTTGAAATTCGTATTATAGCATTAAGATATGAATCTTCCATATCTATGAATATCATGATGATATCATGTGAATGCTTCATTACAGTGGTTAACTACAGTTCACCTGTTGGAAAAAAGAATAATAGTCACCGACAACATTAAATGGTTTTGATATTAGCTAGGTGATGAAGTATGGGGAAGTTTCTTTTATCTGTTGAGGCATTAAGATAGAAGTGTTATGTTAGTTCCTGAGGGTGGGTGTGTGCATAGGGAATTAGGTGTTGTGATTGTGTGTCCACTCTAGAATGATGAGTGGGCATAATCTGGGGTATCTACAAGAAAAGGATGGGTGAGGGTGAGAGTGAGAGAACTGAAAGAATGACCCAAAGGGTTATTGAGTAACTAAAGAATTCACACTGCAAACTAAAAATCTTAAGCTATGAAATCTGAACAAGAACTAAGCAATTTGATGGTGTTGAGGGGCCATCGTCCTTGATGAACTTCAATGACATGTTGCTATCGTCCTTTCATTATTACTTTTTGCATGTGAGTTTTATTTCCTTCCATCTTCCCCCGCATCATCAGTTACTCATCTTGTTTCCTTCTCCCTGTTTTTATTGTTTGTTATTCTCCAATTTAACTTTCCCACTTCCCACACACTTCGAAGAGGACAAACACCATCGTATCCTTCATTCTAAATCAATATGCTGCATGCTCAAAATATTTTACTCATTCTTTTTTTTCTTTGGCCATGCTAGTGATTGCTTCTATCATTACATTCCCTTAGTTCACAAATTTTCCTCAGTTTTCTTCTCAACTGTTTCGTTCCTTTCATTCTTTGGACCAGTTTTTGGGTGGTGCAAGTGTGGCATTGTATAATCTCTAGGTGATGCTTTGAATTTAATAGTCAACGTAGGGAGAACTTCTACTTCTGCTTAACTACCGGGTCAAACTCTCGGTTACAAGCTCTTCACCCCTAATCAATTTTGGCTTGTTTGGGTGAATGTGATCATGCTTACTTTGCCTAGCTGCACTTTTGTTTCCTTTTTTGCCCCATTAGGACCACAACAATACTTTCTGTATGTTTAGAGCTTGATGGAATCATATGCTGAAAACATATATCAACAAATTAAAATCCCCATATAGTATGAAAACTATATATTTGTGCATATATACAATACTCGAGGCACCTAAACTTTTTTGCCATTTTTAGTAATATTTTTTTCTTTCTTCAAAACATGTTCTATTTTACTGTCCACTGTCCACTGTCCAGTTGCCACTACCTATGCTTAAGATTATATAGGACTATAACTAACAGTATTTCTTTCTATGTAAAGCTTGGATTGACGCTATTTGGAGTCTCATTCATCAATGAAAGCTCCTATTCACTCTTCATTTGCCCCTTTTTGTAAGTGGAAAGCAAAAGAGAACCCCTTTAAACACCCATCTCAATACCATGATACACAATAATTTGTGTTCTATCACTTTTACTCGCTGCTTAAGTCACTCTGACAACATCAACCCTGTAAGCAAGAAACTCCATCTTATTATTTATTTTACAATAATGCATAAAAAGAAAGCAATGCTATGTACAGGTCCAAAGTCACTATTGAACACACTACACAACTGGCTCCATCAGAACAATTGTGGAGCACAGACCCTGCTGACATAGTTTTACAAAATGTACAAGTAATTCTAACTAAGTTTTTTACTAGGAAAAGTTTAAGGTAATCTGAACTTAGACGGACCTATAAATGTGAAATGCAACAGCAAGAGTTGTGTAGATGGTGTTAAGTCTTCCAACCAATAGGATTATGCTATTGCTAGCCACGTCTGTGATAGGACTTGGCGGTATTGTTTGGTGAGAGATTGGCAAGGCAGGTAGGACTTAAAGGGAACTTTGCTAAGCCTTTAACAGATGCTAAAAGATGTGTTTACTTTTGCATCACTAATCCACCTTAACCTTTATTGATTTGAAACCATTTACCATCACAATAAGGAAAATAGACCTTATTTAACTCCTTTCTTCATTTTCCAAGACATGTATAACTTGGGCACTAATACACACATGGAATGAATAATAACAATGAAAGTGAACCACCATTTAGGTTGTTAGAACACTCCACTCACCTCTCGAAGAGGGGAGGAACATAATTAGATAAACAAAAATTAAAATAGAAGGAAAGAAGTAAAAATGTTTTCCTCAAAGGTGATTACAGTATTTACATAAATTTGAACTAAAAACCAGGGTAAAATATTGTATAATACACAGTTAAAATCTGTGTGAAAAGCTTGACAAGATGGGGGAGCCATGGCATGTGGGACACACCGTTTTCTGACCCACACATTCCCCATCTTCACGTATATAAGGGCCCATGAAAAACAATGCATGGCCAAATCAAAATCAAACAGTCCTCACTGCTTCGGTCTCAAATCAAGTCTTTCTCTCCCACAATTTTTCCACACAGACGTATGAACGAGTTGAGGGGAATGGTGTCTGGTTCGAGACCATTCAGTCTGAAGCAAAGATCATCCATCACCTTGAGAATACCTTGAGAATGATCTCGGACCAGGCTTCATTCCCCCTAGCTTAAAGTATCTGCCCTGATCTTCCTATTAACAATCTAACTCATTCTTTTTCCCATGATCTCGCAGCTAACCATTTAATATTCATTCTTTTCATCTCCAACACAATTCAATTGCCTGGAAACGCGTAAGTTCAAATCTCTTTTCTGTAATCTTTTTCATCCAAGTTCATGTGTTTCTTTCTTAAAACTTGCAGAAAAAGGGGCATGGATACTCAAAGATTACTTTACTTGATTGGCTTCGTTTTAATTGTCTCTTTAAATTATGTCTGTCCATCATATTTCGTAACTGCCTTGGTCAAACATGAAAGTTCTATGTTTCGAATACCCATTATAGTCCTTCTGTTTATGTATAGTTCTTAAATGCTAAACAATATCCAATCTGCTTTTATTACTGTATATAAATATATATGTAATAATTGGGGAAATCAGAATGTGGTTAAATAAAACAAAAGACTGATTAAGTTTTGTTTGGAATTGGTAAGTGTGAAGCACGGTCCCTGTGCCGACCCTTGTGTTCTTTTCACCAAATTCGTTGAAAAACAGAGTTGTTGGTGTGAAATGAAGACTGAAAAGGGAAAATGGAATAGATATGTAAAAAAGTCGAGGCTTATCTTTTTAAAGTTGAATTTTTGTCGATTGGCTTTGCTTGTGGAGAGTTGCAAAGAATATAAGATTTAGAGCTTTCACTTTATTTGTTGCAAGGGTAGGGTAGAAGTTCTTTTAGAGTACCAAACTCATCAAAGTGAAGCTTTGAATTTTAGTCTTTTTTTCAAGCTTAAGACTGCCATCATAACCATTGCCTTATTCAGCCCATTCCTAACTTTTAATGCCGTGTGGGTCAGAGATTGTGCATGAAAACCTCATAATACCATATGGGTCAGACTACTATGTATCATTCATCAAACCCTCATAATAACATATGGGTCATTTCAACTTGGATCTTATTTTCAGTCCTAATGCAACCTTCTATGCTACAATCCTCACCCCACGTCAATTTATTCATTCCACCTTTCCTCGTACACTCCTACTGCACCAATCTGCTAAAATTAACTCAAATACTGATATAACACTATAGTACATCTTTTATACACTACAGAGTATTGCTCTATCTTCATAATTTTCTACTTTTAAAAAATAAACGAACAAATAAAATGTACCATAATACATTTTTATTATTTAATGAGTATTAGAACAGTGAAATAAAAAAAATGATCTGAAATGACATATTCGTAAGAATCTTGTATGTTTTGTCTGGGAAACTGGGTGCCAGCGAGAAACTGCATTATGCAGCTATTTTTATATAAATAATCAGACATAGATATGGAACTCAGATTTTTTTTACCATAATAAGTGTGTTCATTGAACAGATACCTCGTATAACCATGATGAGTTTTATGAATAAATATTTCATTGACTTTGGGTAAGGCACTATGAATGACATCACCTTATATAGTACCCAGTGAAACCAAGGCACACCATAGTGGTCAGGTCTTTTTGCACCACAATGGTACACAATTTGAAAAGTAAATTATGAAAGTGGGTAAAATTTAATTTTTTTTTGTATTTGGATCAATCATATTTAAGGAAATCATACCATACAAACACCACTTTGAATTTTCTTTTTAGATTTTTAAACAGAAATTAATTTTATTAATGACCATTTCATATTATATATATATATAAGTCGTCAATGCATTAAAGAATTCGTGCACAGTAATTACTACTTCAGTTTTCTTTTAAAACAAAGTTATTTAAAGAAGTCTTCGTAAAAGGACAATTTCTATTTTTTTAATTATAAGAAGAAGTCATTATGGCTAGGGCAATTTTTTACACTTGTACAAAAAATAATAGTAGTTTATTTATAAAATATAAAGTTTAGGTATTTAGTTTATTTTTAAACCAAAATATGTAATTATCTGTTTTTATTTGTGATGCTAATATTCAAATGGATTTTTTTAGTTTATTATATAAATTAAAACAGAAAAGAATTTTGAAATAATTGTATTTTTTATGAAAGTTATATGTTGTACTATTTTGATTTCTTTTAATATATAATTATTTTGTTTTGATCAAAATTTATTTCAAATTACTTTTGCTCTTTTAGTTTACACTAAAAGAATCCACTTAAAGTTTTACCATCACAAACAAACACAAATAATTATATATTTGACCTTAAAATGAACTAAATACCTATTTTTTAAAAATAAACTACGATTATTTAAAAAAAATGTAATAGAAACAATAATAAATAAAAGTAATCCTTACTGTAGAAACTTGTGAAAAAAAAAATACTAAAGTCGTATATGGGGCTTTCTTCAGATAAATTTAGAAAATAGAAGTCATCAATATGTTGACGACCTCTACAAATGGTTACAATGGCTTGTTTATAAAAATAAAAATGAACCTATTTTCACAAATTAGGTTTCAAATTCAAATTGCATCATTACAGTAAGAAACCTTAATTGAATATGTAAGATAGCACCAACACAACAAAACAGTTAATCTGTATGTTAATTTCCATAAATTTTCTAATTTTAATAAATAATGATATATAATATATTGAATTATGATTTAAAGAAGAGTGTTTTTTAACAAATGAGATAATTTGATAGCTTAATTATCAAGATAAAATTAAAAAAAAATTATTAAAATAGATAAATCGTGTCATCTTCATATAATTTTAATATAATTAAATTTTAATTAATATTTGACTTCGATTTAAATATGATTTAAATATATACACCACACGATTTTGTTAGTAAAGTTGTGTTGAGTTGACACGATTTATCTATTTTAATAATTTTTTAAAATTTTAATATTTTATTAATTAACATATAAAATTATTTTATTTTGGTAAAAAAAATTTAAAAGATGATGATGATGGAAACAATAAAGGAGGAAGTGAAATAGTAGATACCTAGAAAAATGAAATTGCACTTTAGCCTTTTTGATGGATGTTTGGCACTATCCTGGGTGCAATGATGATGAAGGTAATAAGATGATTTTTGGGATGATAGATAGAATATTGGCACACAAATAAGTGTAGTTGGGATTTAAGAGGAGAGGAGTCAAAAGATAAAAGATAAGAGAGACACATTGAGTATGTGATCACAAACGCAAAGATAAAGTTTATCCCTATGCTCGATAAAGCCCATTATATTAGGTATCCATTACCAACATACTAACATAAAAGCATTCAACACAACATCTCAAACAACTTTCAAAACCTTACTTCAAAAGACTGAAACAGAGATTTTGTTCCCAATCACTGTCACACACCTTTTCCCACACTCAAAATTCCCCATTCATTAATCACACTCTTCCCTAATATAGATATCATATTTCTAATTCATTATTTCAATCTGCCTATTTAAAATAAACCAATCTCACCAAGTTAGGGATGTTCAAAAGAGTTGAACTTAACTTAATTAAATTAGAATAGTTGTTTTCCCGAATTAAATGAAGTAACAAATAATTCTTATAGATTAACCTGAATTATTTTTAGTTTAATTAACTTTATTTTATACTTTTAAACGGATTACATTTTTTAAATTAAACTAATTTCATAATCTAAATTACAATTTTATTTATCAAAGAAGAGATTAAAATAATTTATTATTCTGTTTGTTTTTTATTTAAATTTATATATAAATTCATTTCACTACTAAAAAATTATTAAATAAAAACTAATTTTAGATACAAAAATAATTAGTCACTATATTGACTAGGGGTGGCAAAGCGGGCCAATCCGCCTCGCATAGGCCCGTCCCGCTTAGGCCCGTCCCGCTTAGGCCCGCAAAATGCGGGTTGGCCCGCGGGCTTGCGGGCCGGCCCGTTTTTTTTTTTTTTTTTTTTTTTTTTAGTTGAAAAAAAAAATATTTTT
>Ga0123342_1003663_pt1 | contig 24416 bp, 14 predicted proteins | sample Turbeawhitnodule_FD_89960 | JGI IMG/M metagenome (GOLD analysis project Ga0123342, IMG submission 89960) | Root nodule microbial communities of legume samples collected from Mexico - Turtle bean Mexico white nodule | ecosystem: Host-associated > Plants > Roots > Nodule | place: Mexico: Nepantla... | reverse complement strand
TGATAGATTAGCTTCACTGATCTTGGTTTGAGCGTTAACTATAATAGGGGTCGGCCATCGGCCAAATCATCATGGCATGGGTCGGCCATCGGCCATGTTCCAGTGGTCTCGGTCGTCTCGGCCTCTCGGCCAAGTCTTCTAAGGTCTCGGCCCCTCGGCCTCTCGGCCAAGTCTTCTAAGGTCTCGGCCTCTCGGCCAAGTCTTCTCAGGTCTCGGCCTCTCGGCCATACCGGTACATATTTGTTCTTTTAGAAAGTTAATGGCAAATTTCTAAGAGGGCTATTCGTTTTTGTGCGATTTTTTACCTGGGTTAGATCACTCCTAAAGTGGTTCTTATTTATCTATTTATTTTTTATTTTTGATAAAAAAACGTACTCCTTTAAATGTTTAAAATAAAATATTCTTTTTTAGTACATTAAATCTAATTTTTTAAAATAAAAATAAATGTCACACTACAATAATGGACGAATGGAATATGATTTTTTTTACAAAATAAATAAAATAATTATTTTTTTATTTATGTAGGCTAGTGGATCAACCCGTTCCAACCCATTGTTGGTCCGCACGGACTGCAGATTATGCAGGAAGTCTAAACGGATCAGTGAGCTAGATTAGTAAGCTCGTCCCACACTTTTTGGTAGGCGGGACAACCTTTGCCCATGTTATATCCTAATTAAAATAAAGTCTCTCAAAATAATTTAGTATTTTATTTAATTTTTTATTTCAAACAAACTTGCAGACTATTATATAATTTAGTGCTTTATTTTATATATAATTAAAATATAACTTAATTTCTATAGATGTATATTAAATCATATTTAACAATAACATACAAAATTGTATTTAAAATAAAGAACACTTATTAAAGTCATTAATCATTTTAATCTTTTAAATTTATTAATATTTAAGAATTAATTTAAGATCATTGTATTATAAGCACACCATAATAATCTTAAAGCATCACTTCCAATAATTCTTCTTACTCCAAATTAGTTCAAACAAGAACCAAATATGGCAGGGAATATGGTTTGTTATAGTTTGGAACATTTGGAATTAATACTTTAACTTGCATAGAAAAAAAAATGACTAATTAATGTCTTTATAGACCTTCTTTTCAAAGCGTAGCCCCAACCAAAAATCCAACAACAACACAAAAATTGCAATGATAAGTCCCCAACAAAAGATGAGTTTTCAATGTACTATACTTGCAATGATGACACAATTTGCACATGGAAGTTATTTTTAGGATAGAGAGTACAATAAAAGTAGTCTCTGTTATGATATTAGGGTTATCTTGCTTTGGTTCTCTCTCAATTGTTTTTTGTGAAGTACAACTAGTATTTATAAAAATTAAGCCCACTAGTTTTGGTACCTATACTCTAAAGTGCTTGTGTTTTTTTCTGGAAAAGGTTGAAGCAACTTTTTGTATTTCTAATTTATTTATTTATTTTGCCCATAAAAAAATATTTAAAGATGAAATAGACTATTTTACTTGTAGTGTTGTTGTCAACAACCCTACAGTATAGGACCACCATAGCCAAGCCACTAAACCATGCAACCATCACTGTTGCATCACTGGTCCGTGAATTTGTTGGATGTTTTTATTTTATTCTATAAAATATTAAATAAACACTTTACATTATATCATTAAAAAAAATATCATTGGTAATAACAACCACCTATATATCATGTATGTATAAAAAAAATATTACACTAAAACAAATAAAACAAATGTTGATGTAAAACTATTAGTTGAAAAGACGGTTTTAAAACTTATAACCAAATACTTGCTCTGATTAAATTTATTTCACTAAAATAAACTTGTGTTCACATAATATAGAGATAATCATCTCAAAACATATATAAAAAAGTATACTCTACTTAGAATTAAGATATAAAATCATATTGATTTAGTTATGAGTATTCACCCTCACCACTTTATCAAGATTCTTTTCATTCTTAATACTTTTATGTTTATTTATAACAATCAATTTGACTCAAACACAAAAAGATTTCAAACAACAACTTTGTTAAACATCCTATTAGAAACTTTTAACTAAGTCTTGAAGTTAGACTTAAACAAAAATCTACATGCAGGAGAAAACCGCTCTGATACCATTAAATGTAACAACCCATAAAATACATCTAATTATTACAATACAAGTTCTACCGATTTCTATACAGACTTGAAGTTTTTCAAAATATTTATATTAGAAGATTATGACTTGTAGAAATACAAATATTAACAATATAAGGTTCAAAACTACATCCTAAAGCCGTCAAAACCATCTGACACATGTATGATCATCTGTTCGTGTATGTAGTACAACTATCGTAGTTCACAACACAACAAGAAAAGCAAGGATAAACTAATGAAAAGAAATTCCATAACATATTTAATTCATGGAAAAAGAACCAATCAAACTAATCAACATTTTTTTTTAAATGTTGTCATAAAATTTCAATACCAATTTCATCATTCATATAAACCACACATGGATCTATTTTCAATCACAATCATTGGATTTCATTTCAATCTCACTGACTACACATGAATCCATCGTCTTCCGGAAGACTCATTAATTATGTCCCTACCAGAGACTAACACCTAATCCAAAGATTACCAGTGAATCCAAGAGAAAGGATCAGGGTAACTTCAAACATCCAATACCGAGTGTCTACAGCGGGACCCGATGTGTATGTACTCCCTCTCAGCTTCTCACCACCTGAAATCTTAGTCTATATGACTTAGATTATCAGTGAAGATAGATGATCTCTATTAAACATAGGTTTTTCAATCTTAATGTACCATCAAACAATAACTCATACATTATCCCAAATGTATGACATCAATTTCATACAATTTTTATCATTCATATATAATACATATCATTTAAACATCTCTGCAAGATAAATTGAAACTTGGGACCACGTCCCCTCCACATTCCCTTACCTGTAATTTCTTATCCCGAGGGAATTCCTGTTCAGGTAGGGGAACCACTCTAAAATCTAGGGACCTAAAATAAGTTATCCAAATATTACCAAATTTTAGTATATAGTAAAGCAAGTTGAGATTAACACTTTTCTCAATTGTCCCCATCAAGATTAAAAGTTAAATCATAAAGAAAAACAGAGAATAAGAGATCTTTAGAGTAAAAATGAACTTACTTTGCTTGAAAATCTGATCATGTAGAAATGTATCCTGAAATGATTAATGTTTTCAGCAAGAAAATCATTTAGAAGTGTACTGGAACCAATGAAATGATTAAATTATAATATCTTAAAAATAATCATTAATCTTTTAAAATGTTCTTATTTTTATATTGAATGTTAATCTATTTCAAATCACCCAAGTAAAAATATAAAAAAAAAACCCTCTAATTATACAAAAAACTATACAACATCAAAAAATAAAAACACGCAATCATCAAATATTTGATTCAAGTTTTGAAATGAGCAACAAATAATTTCATGATATATTTCTTATCAACAACTTTATAGATAGAAAAAAGGAGAGCATATATACACAATAGTTTCAGGTGATAAAAAGAACTGAAAATATTATTTCTTTAATAACAAGGAGTGTTACACAATCATGACCAATTAATTAGACAAATACCTCACTAATAATATAAATCATATAAAAATAATAACCTAATAGTCCTAAATATATTTTTTGAATGTGTGCACTTGTATTTTGATGCAGTGCATTATTGTTCTGGTTGTGGTAAAGTGCAATGTTCATCCTCTCTAGAGCGACTTATACGAAGGATGTTACACAATAAGGTGACAATGACCAGACCCACAATAGTGATGATAATGTAGATAACAATGTAATTTTTTTTTAATATATCAGATTTATAAAAATGATGATCTTCCTTAGAGACATCACCATGATCTTGAAGAAGTCTACGGTGGTGTCCATCAACCAGGTCAGTGGCTGCCAAAACTACTATTGAGAGAAAAAAAAGAATGCACATGTTCTTGGAGAATAACTTTGTCCACATCATTTTCTATGAAAAAGATTTGGTTGGAAAAGTTAACTATAAAGATAGGAGAAAAATGTGAATGAAAAAATTAGTTGTAATGAAATAGAGTTACATATTCTATTTATTTATATACTAGTTTCACATATGAGAGGTGAACAAGGAATCAATGTAGTGTATGCATGGATTTCAATGATCATTATGAAAGGAAAGATTATTATTGTTGTATGCTTGATTTTGTCCCCAATCACATAAAAATCATTCTAAATAAAAAATATTCAACACATCATGGGGATTATTTAATACACTCAGAATTTCCTTTTGTCAATAAAATGTATTAACATCTCATAAACAAACAAATTATCATTTATATTATTCTTTATCATGATTAAAAAAAAACAAATTATCAGTCAAATATATTTTACTATTTTTTTCTTTAAAATGTGACTGAACTTGTTTATCTAACATTTTTTTTTCCATAAAAACATATAATTATCAAAATTAACTGTATTGATAATTTTATATATAATTTTTATTTTAAAGTGTACAAAAATTAATTTATTAAAATTACTGAAATAATTTTTATAGTTACCATAATTAATTATCACGTCAATAAAATAATGTATTTATTTATGATATATTTAGTTATTTATTTTGAACATTCTCAATTATATACTTTTTTTTCCAAGTATATTTTGTTCAAAGTTATAATATATATAAATTACAATTTTCACAAGATTCATTCTCATTAATTATATATATATATATATATTATTTAGTATGTTCCTAGAATGAAGTTGAATTTATTTTGTTACTTTAATTTTAATTTATAAATATGCATAATTATATATTGATTACCTAGTTATTGCGGGTATATTTTTATTTGAATTATTTTGATTTGAATTGATTTAAATGAATTAATGGAATTAATATATACTATATATTATTCATATTATTTCATGTCATACTAAAATTAATATATTTTAAATAAAATAATTAACTAGATTTTGAACAACAAATAATTCGTTGTAAAATATTAATTATTATTATTATTATCAATTGAAAACATTAGTATTAATTTTTTTAATTTATGTAATTTTATTATTTTTAGATTTATTTTTTCGTTTTCCTTACTCCATCTTTTTCATTTAATATATTTTGTTTAGTGTTATTAATTTCCTTCTATAGGTTCACCTTTATCTTTTTCTTAAATAATTTTCTACTCTCTTATGTTTAAAATATTTTTAACATTTTTATCTTAATGTATTTATTTAATTCTGCATTTATGATTAAAAAAGAGTTTTCACATAAATGAAAAAAAAAATTACGATCTTATAAAAACATGGTTTTTTTTCCAGAATTTAAAATGTATATATGTTTGCTTCTCCTTCTTTAGAGAATGTTATTTCTCTTACTATTTTTCATATATATATATATATATATATATATATTTCGTTTTCATATTTTATTTTTATTTTTAAATAATCTTCAATATTTAATTTTTTAGAATGTTTTCTTTAGTATATAACTAAACGCTATGTTTGTAAAACAATATCTTCTCTTCTATTTTCTTTATGATTACCATAATCAATTACCATGTCAATAAAATAATGCATTTATTTATAATATATTTAATTATTTTGAATAATACTAATTGATACTATATACAAATAAAATTTTAGTGTCTTTAATTATGTTTATCTGATTGTGTATATCAGTGTTAATATTTTGAAACTTCAAAATTAAATACATTCACTTACCAACTCAAAAATTAATATTGTAATTATATTTATCTTATTTTTTTAATTTAAAATGTTATTATATTATTATAAAGAATTGTCAAAATGAATTTTTTTAATATCTGAGTATGTCAAACAATCCTTTGATATGTTCATTACTATATCATATCATTCTCTTTTATTTTTTTTATATAAAGTACACTATTTTTTATTTTATCATTTTTGTTCGATTTCTTTTAATAACTGTTTTATTTATTAGACTTTGTCTTTTATTTTGTTAGATTAAGTTATAATTTAAGTTATATATGTGTTTACTTTTTATTATAAATATAATTAAAGTTATTATATTATATATAAATTAAAAACATGTGTAATGTGTAAAAAGATATAAATTTTTTTTTCCAATCAAGCTTATGTTAGACATCCTCTAAGCATTACATGAAAAGGTATTATTAAAAACAAAAAAAGAACAAACAAGTATGAAAGATTAGACCAAAACTCATATTTTTAACATTTTTTAAGAAAGAACCCCAAAGAGAAACAATGGAGCAAACAAAAGACTCTCATTTGTTATTAGTAGACATCTTAAAACCTTTTCCAGGATGTGCAGTTCTACTAAGATGTTGTCCCATATCAACCTCAAAATTTAAATACTTAGCAATAATTTCACATTCTTTCATTAACAAAAAAAATATCTAAAGAGAGGATTGCATTAGACTCTAGAGCAAAAATTTGCATCAGGCACAAATAGTAAAAAAAGTAGACTTCTGAGCAACTGCAACTGACACATAGCAACATATAGAGGAACATTTTTTAGACCATCAGATGCAACATTTTTGTCCAAAGCCAACTCAACTTGGATAGTGCAATTTTGCAAACTGATAGGGATTCAAAACAATTTTGCAATGTCAAATCATTAGAAAGTGTTTTAAATGAAACTCTTTTGTCAGCAATAGGCAAGAAGTCATTTTATTGTAGCAAATCTTCTACTCATGAACACTCTCCAATGATTCTCCAGTTTTAGGTAAAACAATTTTACCTGTATTAGTCTCTAGTTGTGTCCTACATTTAGATAAATTATGACCAATTATTTTGTTCATTTTTTTAATTTTTTTATTTACACTAGTTGAAAATCACTAAATAAAAATCAATTTTAGAGACAAAAAATAATTAGTTGCTATATTGACCAAATTAGATACTATTTTAGAAACTAAAAAAATTATTGATATTTAAATTAGTTTATATTATTGATAAATAATTTTTAAATTGGTATCTAATTAGCTAACAAGGTTTTAACTACTAATTATTTAGATTATAAAGTATATAACTAAGATCATGATAGCTAATTAGATACTAACTTAGAAATTATTTATTAATAATAGAAATTAATTTAGATACTAATAATTTTTTAGTGTATAAAATAATATCTAATTTAGTTAATATAAATATAGTAACCGTAATTATTTTTAGTTTATAAAATTGATTTTTATTTAATGATTTTCTTGTAGTAGTGTTATTATATTTTGTCTTTTATTTGATTAGATTAAATTATAATTTAACTTCATATGATTATGTTTATTTTTTCTTATAACTATATTTAAAGTTATTATATTATATTATATAAAACTTCTTATATATAAATTAAAAACATGTATAAGAGAAAAAATATATTTATCCCAGTCCTAAGTAGTTATTATCATCCACACTGCATCACACTAGAAAGGCAGAGAACACATTGTACAGTAGAAAGAATAGATAACATAAACAGAGAGAAAAAGAAATTTATATGTATTGTTAACAACTTTATTAAAAGAAAAAACATATTTAGGCAAGAGTTAAAATTTGATAAAAAAAACTAAAAATATTATTTCTTTAGTAACTAAGTAGTGTTACATAATTATAACTAAATAATTAGAAAAAGTATCCTTATTAATCATATATAAAGGATACTTCTATGTTGGCTGCGGTTGGACTTCTATTTCTTGCGGTGGTACCGGTGAAGATTCATTCTTTTTGGAGCGAAGTAAATCAAAGAAGATAGCCACCAAGATCACAATGACCGCAGCCACTATAATGATTGTAATGTACATAAGAACATTAAAATTTTTGAATATATTAAATATTTGATGATTTTCTTCAAAGATATCAACATTATCTTGAAGAAGTTTCCGGTGTCCATCAACCAAGTTCGTGGCTGTCAAAGTTATTGATGAGAATAAAAACAGAATGCACAAAGTCAGCATCATTTTGTATGGAGAAGATTTTGTTGGAAGAGTAAACTCTAAAGACCGTAGAAAAAATGTTAAATGAAAGAGTTAACTATGATGAATAGAGTTACATGTTAAATTTATTTATATATTAGTTTCACAAAAGATGAGTCCAAGAAGGAATCAATGTAATGCATGCATGCACTTCAACGATAATTATGAGAGGAAAGATTATTATTATTTATATGATTTTGTTCTTGATTACATGAAAGTCATTTTAAATAAGAAATTATTTAGCACAATATTTGTGGTTATTTAATGGATTCACAATCTCACTCTCTCATAAAAATATATCAATATCTCAATTTTTTCATAATTAATACGAAAAAAACATAAAAATATATTAAGAATATTACATTTTTAAAATAATTTTATTTGTAATTTTGGAACAATAACTACATTATTATTTAAAATAAATATAGTAACAAAAATAAATTTTCATAAGCAAATTACCAATCAAATATACTGTACTGATTTTTTTTTCTCTCAAAAGTGACTAAACTTGTTTATTTAACTTTTTTTTCTTCATAAAAACATATAAATATCAAAATTAACTTGATTGGTTAAATCATTATCTTATATATAATTTTTATTTTAAATTGTACAGCAATTAATTTATTAAAATTTGTGAAATGGTTTTTATAATTACCATAATCAATTACCACGTCAATAAAATAATGCATTTATTTATGATATATTTAATTATTTTGAACATTCGTAATAATAGACATTTTTAATTGGAAACTTAATATATTTTGATCAAATTAATAATAGATATAAATTACAGTTTTCACAAGATTCATTCCCATTATATATATATATATATAATATATATATATATAAATAAATAATATTTATGTTTCTACAAATATGCATAATTATATATTGATTACCTAGTTATGTTGTGTATATTTTGATTTTATATATTATTTATATTATTTCATGTCATATTAAAATTAACATGATTTTAAATAAAATAATTAATTACTAGATTTTGAATAACAAATAATTTGTTGTAAAATATTAATTATTATTATAAACATTAACTACAAGAAAATCATGAAATAGAAATTAATTTTAGAGACAAAAATAATTAGTTGGTATAGTGACTAAATTAGAAACCATTTTAAAGACTAAAACAATTTTTGGTTTCTAAATTAGTTTCTATCATTGTTAAATGGTTTTTAAATTGGTATCTAATTAACAATCAAGGTTTTTGTTACCAAATTTAGAAATAATTGGTAGTTAGTAGTTAATTAGATACCAATTTAGAAATTATTTAACAATAATATAAATTAATTTAAAAATCAAAATTTTTTTTAGTTTCTAAAATGGTCTCTAATTTATTCACTATAACAATTAATTATTATTTTTTTCTAAAATTAGTTTCTATTTTATAATTTTATTGTGGTGGTACATAAGTGAGTGTTGATATTTTGAAACTTTAAAATTAAATACAATTACTTAATAACTCAAAAATTAATATTTGAATTATATTTATTTTATATTTTAATTTAAAAATATTATTATATTATTATAAGGAATGCTCAAAATGAATGTTTTTAATATCTGAGGATGTCAAACAATTCTTTTAATATGTTTCATTACTAGCATATCATTCTCTTTTATTTTATTTTTAAAATAAAGTACACTATTTTTTATTTTATCATTTTTGTTCGGTTTCTTTTAATAATAGTTTTGTCTATTATAATTTGACTTTTATTTGGTTAGATTAAGTTATAATTTAAGTTCTATATATGTTTATTTTTTTTTATCATAACTATAATTAAAAGTTATTATATTATATTATATAAAACTTATTATATATAATTTAAAAACACGTGTAAACAATATAAAATATTTTTTTATCAACAATAAATAATAAATAAACTTAAACTTAAACACTAGGTACTTCAACCATTTTACTGGTTCTAAATACAAAAACTATATTCAAAAGATCTACTGCAATTCATATATGATTAGTATACAGTACTGTACACTGTACAGTATCAGAAAGATATTTATTGTCCTCAAATAGTTATTGTCATCACTCTGCACCAGTATAAAAAGATATTAAGAATGTAACTATGCATTATGATTTTACAGGGATAAAACATCTTCCACTATTTGCCAAATTAATGTAATTAATGACTAAAAAAATGAGACAAAAAGATACAAAAAAGATACGGTGTTTTAAAATATTATAATATAAAGAGGTTTTACAACTTCCAGGCTTAAATTCGTTGCCAAAAGGGGAAAGATGAATATATAATTATAGGGTTGAGAGGAGTTTTGGAATTGAGGTTATTTAATTGGACTTTTTAATCCTCTTATATATCAAAGCTTACTAAACTCTCATTGTTTACCAAACTAAAGAAAAATAACTTTTTTTCAATAACAAATATCGGTAACGTTCTTGTTGTGACTGATAATAGTCTGTTACAACTGCAAATGAATGTTGATAAGGATCATGTTGTTCGTTGTTGTAATTAGTTGCAGCTAGGAATGTGGCTTCAATGGTGGCTTTTCTTGTGTGCGTTGATCATTTAGTAAATGTGGCACTGACAAAAAATTTATTGAATGGGCTATGTACCATTCCATGTAAATTCCCATGAAAGAGAGTTGATCCCATGTAAGTCTTTCCTAGTGAGAAGAGTCTTCCCTTAATTACTTTCATTTAAAAAAATTAGTTTTAAATGAAACTCTTTTGTCAGCAATAGGCAATGAGTCTTTTTATTGTAGCAAATCTTATACTCATGAACACTCTCCAATGAGGACAAATCAACAAAAATATCATCATGAGATCCGAACTTGGTCCCTATATCATCAATAAGATTAGCATCCTTATTGACTTTCTAAGCAATAACAACAATAGTAGCAATAGGAATTACAACACTATCCTTAACAGATACAACAACATCAGGATTTAGAACATTCTCAGCTGATTGTAAAATTGACTTGTCCCCTATTTTCTTCTTTTGAGAAACTTATTTTTGTTGTCTATTAGAGATGTTAGCTTCCTTGGATGGAGCAACAAGAACTTATATTGAACAATCACAGGTTTAGACAAAACAGTTTTACCTGTATTAGTCTCCCGCCGTGTCCTACATTTAGATAAATTATGACCAATTATTTTGTTCATTTTTTTAATTTTTTTATTTACACTAGTCGAAAATCATTTAATAAAAACATTTTTAGAGAAAAAAATAATTAGTTACTATATTGACTAAATTGGATACTATTTTAGAGACTAAAAAATTATCTAAATTAGTTTCTATTATTGATAAATAGTTTCATAATTTATATCTAATTAACTACCAAGATTTTAGCTACTAATTATTTAGATTATATTGTTGATAGCTAAGACCATGATAGCTAATTGGATACTAATTTAGAAATTATTTATTAATAATAAAAATTAATTTAAGTACCAATAATTTTTTAATTTATAAAATAATATATAATTTATTGAATATACCAACTGTAATTATTTTTAATATCTAAAATTAATTTTTATTAAATGATTTTCTTGTAATGTTATTATATTGCCTTTTATTTGGATAGATTAAATTATAATTTAACTTCATAATTATGTTTTTTTTTCTTATAATTTAACTTCAAGATTAAATGTTCAAAATTATGTACCTCTTATATTTAAAGTTATTATATTATATATATTAAAAATATGTATAAGAGAAAATATAAAATACTTTTTTATCATCAATAATAAACAAATTAAATTAAACTAAAATATTAGAGGTACATCAACCCTTTTATTGGGTTTAATCCGAAAAGGGTTTAAATATAAAATTATACTAAAAAAGGATTTAAATATAAAAATATATCCAAAAGATCTAGTGTAATTCATATATGATTACACTATACACTACTGTTGTTATAATATCAAAAAGATATTTATTATCCTCAAATAGTTTTTGTGATCACACTGCACCACAAATCTTACAATATCAAAAATATATTTATCCCAGTCCTAAGTAGTCAACTAGTCATTATCATCCACACTGCACCACAGTAGAAAGGCAGAAAACACATTCTACAGTAGAAAGAATAGATAACATAAACAGAGAAAAAAAGAACTTTATATGTATTGTTAACAACTTTATTAAAAAATAAAAAAAAACATATGCACGCAAGATTTAAAATTGATAAAAAAAAAATTTAAAAATATTATTTCTTTAGTAACAAGGGTTACACAATTATAACTAAATAATTAAAAAACATATCAAAATAATAATTCGATGATCTTAAATGTATTTATTGGAACGTGTCTATGCATTCCATCACTGTAGTGGTTGTACTTGTAAAGATTCATTCCTTTTGGAACGAACATGTTTAAATAAGATAATTATCAAGGTAACAATGACTACAACCAGTATAAAAATGGTACTGTAAACAACAATATTAAAGTCTTTGAATATATCAAATATATTAGAATGATGATCTTCTTCAGGAAAATCACCACTATCCTCATCCTGACAAAGTCTTCGTTGTCCATCAACTAAGTTGGTGGCTGCCAAAATTACTGATGAGAATAAAAAGAGAATGCACATACTTTGTGTGAATGACTTTGTCCACATCATTTTGTATGAAAAAGATTTCGTTAAAAAGGTTAACTGTAAAGACAATATAAAAATGTCAACCAAAGAATTAGATATGAAGAAATAGAGTTATATATTAAGTTTATTTATATATTAGTTTTACATAAGAGGTGAAGAAAGAATCAATGTAATGCATGCACACACTTCAATGATAATTACGAAAAAAAAGATTATTATTATTATTGCATGATTTTGTCAATTACATTATTTTAAATAAGAAATGATTTAGCAAAATATGTGTGATTATTTTATGTACTCAAAATCCCACTCTCTCATGAAAACATATCAACATCTTTTTTTTTTTCATAATTAATATGAAAAAACATAAAGGTATATTGATAATATTACATTTTTGAAATAATTTTATTTTTAATTTTGTTGTTATAGTAACAAAAAAAAATACTGTCACATAAGGAAATTACCAACCAAATATACTGTATTTTTTTTCTTTGAAATGTGACTGAAAATGATTGATAAATAAATGATTGATTAAATCATTATCTTATACATAATTTATATTTTAAATTGAACAACAATTAATTTATTAAAATTTATGAAATGGTTTTTATAGTTACCGTAATCAATTATCACGTCAATAAAATAATGTATTTATTTACGATATATTTAGTTATTTTCAACATTCTCAATTATATACTTTTTGATTGGAAACTTAATATATTTCGAAATATTTCGTTCAAATTTATAATAAATATAAATTACAATTTTCACAAGATTCATTCTCATATATTATATATATAAGAATATTTTACCACATAATAACACCATATTAGAGTATGTTCCTTCTCTTTTATTTTTTTTAAAAGATAAAAGTACACTATTTTTTATTTTATCATTTTTTTCGGTTTCTTTTAATAATTGTTTTGTTTACATTTTTTTCGGTTTCTTTTAATAATTGTTTTGTTTATTATACTTTGTCTTTTATTTGGTTAGATTAAGTTTTAATTTAAGTTCTATATATGTTTACTTTTTTTTTATAACTATAATTATTTAAAAAATCATTCAATAATTAATTTTAATGATAAAAAATAATTAATTATTATAATAATTAAATTAAAAATTATTTTAAGACTAAAAAAATTATTAATTTTTAAATAATTTCTATTATTGATAAATAATTTTTAAATTAATATTTAATTATTTATTAAAATTTTAACTATTAATTATTTAATTTCTAAATTTTTAGTCAAATTCGATTAAGCTAATACTGTTACAATATCATAAAGATATTTATTGTCCTCAAATAGTTACTGTGATCGCACTGCACCAGTCTAAAAAGACCTTAAGAATGTAACTATGCCTTATGATTTTACAGGGATAAAACATCTTCCACTATTTGCCAAATTAATGTAATTAATGATTAAAAAAGGTGACAAAAAGATACGGTGTTTTAAAATATTATAATATAAAGAGGATTTTACAACATCTCAAACTGAAAATCGATTAATTTTATTAGGTCATCGATAGTATTAAATAAACTAATATTATATTAAATTTGTGTCACTAATTTATATTTGTATTTTAGATTTTTTTTTATCAGTAAAACGAATTAATAAATATGGATGATTCAACTTTTATACGTTTATAATTTATATTTGTATTTTAGGTGTTAATTAAAGAAGTAGTATATACTAATTAATATAAATCCTAAAATGAAGAAAAATATGTTTCATTAGTGGCATATTATTCTCTTTTCTTTTTATAAAAAGATGAAGTGGATTGTTTTTACTTTATCATTTTTTACCTTTTTTTTTAGTAATTATTTTATTTATTATATTTTGTCTTTTATTTGGTTAGTTACTAGTGGAAACACACTCTCGTGCATTCACATTTTTTATTTTTTATTATTATTATTATATGTATATTTATATTTATTTAAATAAAATATAGATTTATGTGTATTTGTATTAATATATTGGGATGGAGAAAAAAAATGTGTGAAATGAAAGAGTATATATGAGACACACAAAAAGCATGAGAAACACATAAATGAGAAAGACACACAAAGAACATTTAAATTGGAAAATTGTAAGAGACGGTTAAAATTGAAGAAATAAATATATATTTTAAAAAATTAAGTTTTTATTTCATAAATATTTAAGAAGTTCAATATACATACTCTTGAAAATTTTGCTTGTGTACACTGTGATTTAATAAAGACTTTTATTTGAGCTATATTGAAGACCTTGGAAGCAACTAATAACTTGTATTTGTAGTTATTTTTAATAATAAAAACGGTTATTTATATACGTTCACATGACATGAGTCTATAAATATAATTTGAGGAAGTGTTTTTCATTCACCTTCTCATATTCAATAAGAACAAATGAAATAACATATGGATATAAAAAGTGTACAAAATATGATAGTATCGTGTAGGGTAGTCTTTACAAAATTCAAGGATATGTGAACACCTTTCACTAAAAAAAATCAATGAAATAATTAAATTAAGTTTTAATATATTAAAAATAATATTTTATATTTTAAAATGTTCTTACTTTTATATTGAATGTTAATCTTATAAATATTTTAATGGATTAAAACATACTCTAATTTATTAAAATTATCAACTTTATAAATATATTATACTTTTAAGACTTAATAAAATCAATCTTTTTGTTTTATCCAAATAAAAAAAATACTATTCTAATATAGAGAAATGTTTAGTTAACATAAAAACCCTTTTTGAAAGTTTTTTACTAAATTAATATATTCAAAATCTTAGACTCAGATAACAACATTGATAATTATTATTATTTATTTTTTACAATCCTAAGTACACTGTAAATTTTTATTATTTTTCTTTTATAATTTCTAAGCCTTTTTTATGCAATTTAATATTTTTTTTCAATAAATTTTCTGTAATTCATTTTTTTATAAAAATTTCTACATTAATTGTGTTTTTATTTATAATAATTGATACCGTATTACGAAGTGGACTTTAAGCCTAACTCAACCCCATAAAACCGGCTCATGAGGTTGAGGTTTGCACCCACTTATATACCATGAAAGGCTCTAATCTTTAGTCGATGTGGGATCTCCAACAGTAAAAATGATAAATATAAAGTAAAAGTAAATCCTTTGAAATTCAACCAAATCAATCGTACACTGTTATATTTAAATCACAATTTACAAATCATCATGAACGTAAAACTCAAAGAACCTCTAAATACATACAACAATACAAAACATAAATAATAAAAATAAAAACACACAAATAATCAAACTTTCTATTTAAGTTTCCAAATCAATACCAAGTCACATATCATGATATATTTTGTGTCAAAAAATTTATAAACATATTATTTGATTAGTAATAAGGAGTTTGGAGATAAAAAATGACTAGAAATATTATTTGATTAGTAATAAGAAGTGTTACACAATCATGACCAAATAATAGAAAATTGTCATCACTGGTAAGATAAATCATATCAAAACAATAATCTAATAGTCCTAAATATATATGTTAAACATGTGCACTTATATTTTGCTCTAGTGCATTATTGTTCTGATTGTGAGGAAGCCTTTTTGGAACTACGCATATAAAGGAAGAGAAACAAAAAAAAGTTAACAATGACCAGAAACACAACAGAGAGGGTACCGTAGATAAGAATGTCAATTCTTTTGAATATATCAAATATATGAAAATGATGGTCTTCCTCATAGACATCATCAGAATCTTGAAAAAGTCTACGGTGGTGTCCATCAACCATGTCGATGGCTGCCAAAACTGTTGTTGAGAATAGAAAAAGAATGCACATGTTCTTGATGAGTAGCTTTGTCCACATCATTTTAAATGGACAAGATTTTGTTGAAAGAGTTAACTCTCAAGACTATAGAGAAATGTCTATGAAAGAGTTAGTTGTGATGAAAGAGCTGAAAAAAAGTCTGAGATAAACAAATTATCAATCAAATATACTTTATTGATTTTTTTTCTTTGAAATGTGAATGAACTTGTTTATTTAACTTTTTTTTTCCATAAAAACATATAATTATCAAAATTAGCTGGATTGATTAAATCATTATCTTATATATAATTTTTACTTTTGCTGATAATATATATATAATATATATATATATATATTTACTTTAAATACAAAAATTAATTTATTAAAATTTGTGAAATTAATTTTATAATTTCCATAATCAATTACTACATCAATAAAATAATGTATTTATTTATGATATATTTAGTTATTTTCAATTGATAAGGCATTGATATATTTTTTTTAATTGGAAAGTTAGTATATTGTGATATATTTTATTTAAATTTATAGTATATTTAAATTATTATTTTTTTCAAGATTTATTCTCATTATAATATATATATATATATATATATATAAAAGAATATTTTATCACATAATAACACTTTTATTTAGTATGTTCCATATATTCAATCACACTTATTATTTTGTGCTAAATTAGTCTCTATTAGTTTTTTAGAGATTAATTTATAATCTAAATTATTAATAGCTAAAAATCTTGGTAGCTAATTTAGATTTATTTTTTTATAAATTTTTATTCATAATAAAAATCTCTTTAGATATAAATAACTTTTTAGTGTTTCAATAATAAGTAATTTAGTCAATATAGTTATGATTATTTTTTTTTCTCTAAATTTAATTATTTTTTAATTATTTTCTTATAATGAAGTTAAATGTGATGGAATAGAGTTATAAACTAATTTATTTATATATTAAATTCATGAAAGATGAAGAAGGAATCACTGTAGTTGATAATGATCATTTTTAGAAATATGATTATTATTGTTGCATATACTTGATTTTGTCCCATTTTAAATAAAAATATTAACACAACTTATTTTAATAATCAGGGCACAACAGAATCTTCACTTTGTCAGGAATATCTATCAAGTAAATATGTTACATTATTATAGTAACAAAAGACATTCACATAAACAAATTATAAATTAAATATACTTTATTGAATTTTTTTTTCTTTGAAATGTGACTGCTTGTTTATTTTTTTTTTTATAAAACATATAACTATCAAAATTAACTGGATTAATTAAATCATTATTTTATATGAATTTTAACTTTAAATTACAAAGCAATTGATTTGTCAATTTTTTTGAAATGGACTTTATAATTACCATAATCAATTACCACGTCAATAAAATAATGTATTTATTTAAAATATATTTAGTTATTTTGAATATTCTAACTGATAGTAGAAGTACATACTTTTTATTTGGAAAGTTATAATTATGATATATTTTATTCAAATTTATAATACATTTAAATTAAAGTTTTCCAGAAATTATTCTCAATATATATATATATAATAATAATAATAATAATAATAATAAAATATTTTACCACATTACAACAGCTTTTATTTATTATGTTCCTACAGGAATGAAGTTGAATTTATTTTATTGCTTTAATTTATAAATTTGTATAATTATATATTGATTACGTAGTTATTGTTGTGTATATTTTGATGTGAATTGGTTTAAATCAGTTAAAAGAATTAATATATACTATACATAATTCATACTATTTTTTATATATATAAAAAGCTTTCATGCACATAATTCATACTATTTCATATCATATTAAAAGTAATAACATTTTAAATAAAAATAACTAGTTATATTTTGAACAAAAAATAAGTCCTTGTAAAATATTAATTATTATTATCATCTATTGAAAACATTACTTAAACAATATTAACGTTTAAGTAGTTAAATATTAATGTTCCTGAACAAGATTTTTCAGGCCCATTTACAAGTTGAGAGCTGGGTTGGATCCGTTGGCCAAGGCCCATCTTGGAAGCGTGGCGGCCGGCGCAGTGGCGGAAAGCGCGGTGACTTACGCGACGATGGTGATATTATTATTATTATAACAAAAAATTATCATATAAGTTGAGAAAATTACTCTTTTCAACCAACCATTAAGGTTGATAATTAAATCTTAAAAAAAATAGAAAATAAGGAATTTTTAGAGAAAAATAAAAAAATATTATTCTAATTATTTCGTTAACTTGAAAAGTTTTTTACTAATTTAATAGATTCAAACGAATCAGATAATGACATTGATAATTATTATTACTTATTTTTTTACAATATTGAATATATTGAATTTTTTTTCTGTTTCTTAATTTTGGTTCAATTTTTTTTATGTGCTTTAATTTTTTTCTATAAATTTTGAGTTTTTTTTTTATCAAATACCTACATTAATTGTGTTTTTTTTATATATATAACGATGTAAAATGGAAAACATAAAATAAATCAGATCAAAACTTTATTTGTATATTATGTATTAATTTATTTTAATAAATAAAATATATTTTATGTACTAAATTTTTTAAACTTAATAAAATAAATCCATATATTTTCTAAAATAAATAAAAAATACTATGATATTCTAATATGATGAATTGTTTGGTTAACTTGAAAACCACTTCTTGGAATGTGTTTTTACTAAATTAATAGATTCAAACTTTTAGACTAAAAAAAATATATATCGACAATTTTTTTTTTACTTGTGAAATTGAAAATTATTATTATTTTTCTTTTATAATTTTAGGTTTATATTTTATGTTATTTTATTTATCTTTCTATAAATTTTGTGTTATTATTTTTTTTATCAAATTTTATACACCAATTATGTTTTTATATATAACAACCGATGTTAAAATGGACAACATAAAATAAATCCTTTGAAATTTATAATGAATTTTTTTTGAAATTTATCCAAATCCTACACTATTATGTTTAAATCATAATTAAAAACTTGCATAAAATTTAAATTAAAAAGAATCCTTAAGTATACATCATAGAAAAATACAAATAAAAACATAAAATAGATGAAAACTTTTGATTCATGTTTCCAAATCAATTACAAACCATTTCATGATAAATTTCTTATCGAGAACTTTTTAGATAGAAAAAAAAATCCCATATGCATCCAAGAGTTTGGAGTGATAAAAAAACTCAAAATATTATTTCTTCATTACAAAAAGTTTTACACAATCATGATCAAATAATTAAGAAAATAACCTTACTAATAAGATAAATCACAAAACAATATCGTAATGATCCTAAATATATTTATTCAATGTGCACTTACATTTTGTTGCATTACATCACCATCGTTGCATTTCTTGAAAAGGTCAACGCTTTTTGGAGGGACGTAAAAGTAAGTAGAGCAATAATAAGATGGCAATGGCCAAAGATATCAGTGTAACCTTTTTACGAGTTGTAAGTCTTTGGAATATATGGGGTATATGAATATGAGGTATATGAAAATGAGGTATATGAAAATGATGATCTTTCTTGGGGACATCAGGTGTAAGAAAATGATGATCTTTCTTAGGGACATCATCATAATTCTGAAGAAGTCTCAAATGGTGTCCATCAACTAGGTCGCTGACTGCAAAAATTATTGTTGAGAACAAAAAGAGAATGCATATGTTCTTGGTGAGTAGCTTTATCCACGCCATTTTGTACTGAGAAGATTTTGTTGAAAAAGTTAAGAATCGTAGACAAATATTTATATAAAAGTTAGATGTAATGAAAAGTTGCATATTCAATTTATTTATATATTAATTTCACATAAAATATGGTGTAGAAAAAAAATTATTATTATTAAATACTTAATTTTGTTTCCAATTACATTATAATATTTTAAATGAAAAATCATCAGCACAAGTGATTATTTAGTACACTGTCATCAAAATCTATCAAGTACATATGTTGCATTATTATAGTAACAAAGAATTTCACATAAACAAATTATCAATCAAATATACTTTATTGATTTTTTTTTATTTAACCTTTATTCATAAAAACATATAATTATCAAAATTAATTGAATTAATTAAATCATTATCTTATATTAATTTTACTTTAAATTATAAAGCAATTAATTTATTAAGTTTTTTTATGTGTATTTTATAATTACCATAATCATTTACAACCTCAATAAAATAATGTATTTATTTATGATATATTTAGGACATACTTTTTATTTGTAACGTTATGATTATGATATATTTTATTCAGATTTATAGTAGATTTAAATTAAAATTTTCTAAAAATTTATTCTCATTATATATATAAAAAGAATATTTTATCACATAATAACATCTTTATTTATTACTTTAATTTATAAATATGCAAAATTATATATTGATTACGTAGTCATTGCCGTGTATACTTTTACTTAAATTGATTTAAATGAATTAATAGAATTGATATATACTATATTATTCATATTATTTCATAGCATATTAAAATTAATATTATTTTTAATAAAATAATTAGCTATATTTTGAACAATAAATAAGTCATTGAAAAATATTAATTATTATTATTATTATCTAATGAAAACATTAGTATTAAAAAAATTTAACTTCTATCATTTTATTAAATTTAGATTTTTGTTCATATTACTTACTCCATTTTTTCACTATATGAAAAAAAATCATTAAATAAAAAATAATTTAAAAAATAAAAATTAATTAATTATTATATTAATTAAATTAAAAAATTATTTATTAATATTTAATATAATTTTTATTATTAATTTATTAAATTAAAAAAAAATCATCACTTTATTTTGACTTCTCTTGTACAACAATATTTTTACATTTTTTAAACACTAAATTATAATCTTAGATTCCTAAATAATCAACTCTATACCTCCGTATTATTTTACAATATATTTTTATGTTATAACCTATATTTTCTTTAAGTTATGCATAAATTTAAATATAATATAATAAAATATTTTTAATTTATGTCAACAATTTTTTAACACAAATTTTTTACAAAATTTATCATTTTATCTAAAAAAGTTAAACTAAATAGAGTATGACGACTTTTCTGTATTTTTTAATGCTAAAATCACCATCTCCCTTGTCACTTTCCTTTAAAATAAAAGTTTAATAACATTTTATTCTTAATTTAATAAGTCGTGCTGAAAAACAAAACTTAAACCAAAATTGTGAGGTCTCATCACAATTTTAGTGTAAATTATAATATATCTCAATTAGTCTAAACTTTATTATACTTTTTTATATTTTTTTTATGGACAATAACAATTAAATATAAAATACGAATTAGGATGGTTCAATTATTATGCAGAAAATCAATAACCAGATAACTCGAGACTAGTACAAAATTTCGACCTAACTCCCCTTAACGTTATTCATACAAAAAAATCTAATAACACATCAAACTATCAATCTCAGTGGATTCCAAACACCAACCGAAAAAGAGAGATGAGACCGAGCGTGAGATAACTTTGTTGGGTTAGAATAGTATTCTAATATAGAGAACTGTTTGGTTAACTTGGAAACGCTTTTTTAAATATGTTTACTAAATTAAAAGATTCAAACTCTTAGAATCAAAGAAAAACATTGACAATTATTATTATTTATTTATTACAATCTTGAATACAATGAAAATTATTATTATTATTTTCTTTTATAATTTTGGGTTTATTTTTATCTATTTTTATTTATTTTTTTATAAACTGTGTTATTATTTTTTTTAATCAAATTTTCTATATTAATTATGTTTTTTAATGTATAATAACGTGTAAAAATGATAAACATAAAATAAATTCTTTAAAATTTAGAATAGGGTTAGTTTAAAATTCATCCAAGTCAATCTTACACTATTATTATGTTTAAATCATAACTTACAAATCGCTCACAAAATATTAAATGTGTGTTTGGATTGAGAAGTGGATGTGTGAGGATTTGATGGAGTGGATGTGTGAGGATGTGAGAAGAAAGTGTTAAGAAAGTGAGCTTGTTTGGATTAGAATATGTTAGAGTGGAGGTGCGAGGAAAGTTTAGGGAAGTTTGTGAGTGATGTAATTGTTGTGAGATTTTTTTAATTTTTTTAAAAGTGTAAAATATAAGTTTACAAATTTATCCTTGTATTTATAAATATTTAAATAATGAAATATGATGTATTTTTTAGTAAACTTGAGTTAGTTGAAATATTTTAAATTATTTATGTACAATTGAATAATTTATTTCGATACTATTAAATAATTATTTTAAAAAATACGAGTTATTTAATATTATCGAAACATGAAAAAAATCATAAAAATAATTTTATCTAAGCATATACAAATTGATTGTTATATTTATTTATACATTTTGAAAGTTTTTTATATTCATTGATTTTGATTTAGATTGTAGGTAGATACATAAACATGTAGATATTTTAGAGGACATTTTATAATAAAAAAATATTATATAGAGAGTGAATTGTATAACAAATTTATTTATAAAGAAGAAAAAATATATATAATAAAGAATGAAATATCATAATATGATAATTATGATGGAAAAATAATAAAAATAAAAGGTATTATTATATATATTATTACATTAATGACAAAGAAGAAAAAAGACCAAAAAGGGAAAACACCACCATCTTAGCATATGAGAAGGATGAGAAAAATCACTCTTCATGAATATCCACACTCTCCCTTCCCTGCACATCCCTTCTTGATCCAAACCATGGATATCCACTCACATCCTTCCTCTTGAACAGTACAACCCTTGAAGCAAACAGAGCCTAAAGGAAACTTCTAAGTACACATAACAATAAATAGCATAAAAAAATCGCACACACATCATCAACCATCTGATTCAACTTTCCAAATCAATACCAAACCATTTTATGATATATTTCTTGTCAACAACTTTATAGATAGAAAAAGGAGAGCATAAGTATGCAAGAGTTTATAGTGATAAAAAGAACTGAAAATGTTATTTCTTTAGTAATAAAGAGTGTTACACAATCATGATCAAATAATTAGAAAACTACCATCACTAATAAAATAAAAAAATCATATCAAAACAATAGCCTAATGGTCATAATGTGTGCACTTCTGGTTGTGAAAAATATCAATCCCTTCTGTAGAAACAGATACGAAACAAGATACATAATGAGGCGGAAATGACCACAACCCCAAGACCTATGGTAAGGTACGTAAGATTGTGGGATCTTTTGATATCATTGAAAAAATCAATAAATATTTGAAAATGATGATCTTTCTCAGGGACATCACCATAATCTTGTTGAAGTCTACGATTGTGTCCATTAGCCAGGTTGGTGGCCGTCAAAACTGTTGTTGAGAACAAAAAGAGAAGGCACATGCTTTTGATGAGTGACTTTATTATCCACATCATTTTGTATGAAAAAGATTTTAATGGAAGAGTCAACTCTGAAGACTATAGAAAAATGTTTATGGAAGAACTAATTGTGAGAAAAAAGAGTTGCATGTTCAGTTTATTTATATATTTATTTTCCATAATAGAGAGGAAAAGGAATTGAAAATTTATTATTATTACATACTTGATTTTGTCCCTAGTTACATTGTAATCATTTTAAATAAGAAACGATTGTGTGATTATTCATCCTAATCAAAATACTCACTCTTTAATTTTTTTTCATAATACTAAAAAACCATAAAGGAATATTAATATTAATATATTAATAATATTACATTTTAAAATATTTTTATTTGTTAACTCTGTAGCTATTATAGTAACAAAAAAATTATCACATAAACAAATTATCAATCAAATATATTATTTAACTTCTTTTCATAAATCAAAATTAACTGGATTGATTAACTCATTATGTCATATAAGTTTTACATGATAATCATTCAGAATCCTCATAATCCTCGTTCTTTCATCTCTTTTTTTCCAATGCGAAAAAGAATATATTATACATTATAATGATTTGTTTTCTTTGAAATGTGACAAAATTTGTTTATTTAACATTTT
>Ga0123342_1003662_pt1 | contig 24425 bp, 23 predicted proteins | sample Turbeawhitnodule_FD_89960 | JGI IMG/M metagenome (GOLD analysis project Ga0123342, IMG submission 89960) | Root nodule microbial communities of legume samples collected from Mexico - Turtle bean Mexico white nodule | ecosystem: Host-associated > Plants > Roots > Nodule | place: Mexico: Nepantla... | reverse complement strand
CGCACCTAGGAGGAGAACTACATGCGCATGAAATCCATTCTGTCGCGCCGAGCCTTCACGGCTCTCGCGGGTGCTGCCGCTATCGCCACCGCAATGCCGGTGACGTCGTTCGCAGCTGACGTGACGATCCCGATCATCGTCAAGGACACGACGTCCTTCTACTGGCAGATCGTTCTGGCCGGCGCCCGCGCTGCCGGCAAGGATCTCGGCGTCAATGTGCCGGAACTCGGCGCACAGGCCGAATCCGACATCAACGGCCAGATCAGCATTCTTGAGAACGCCGTTGCCGGCAAGCCGGCTGCAATCGTGATCTCGCCGACGGAGTTCAAGGCGCTCGGCAAGCCGATCGATGAAGCCGCCAAGTCCGTTCCGATCATCGGCATCGACTCGGGCGCGGACTCCCAGGCGTTTAAGTCGTTCCTGACGACCGACAATGTTCAGGGCGGGCGCATCGCAGCCGACGGCCTTGCCGCTGCCATTAAGGAAATGACCGGCAAGGAAGAGGGCGAAGTCGTCATCCTTACCAACCTTCCGGGCGTCGGCTCGCTTGAGCAGCGCCGCGAAGGTTTCCTGGATCAAGTAAAGACGAAGCATCCCGGCCTGAAGGTCATTGCCGACAAATACGGTGATGGCCAGGCGACGACCGGCCTCAACATGATGACCGATCTGATCACGGCCAATCCGAACCTCGTGGGTGTCTTCGCCTCGAACCTGATCCTGGGTCAGGGTGTTGGCCAGGCCATTGCGGAAAACAAGCTCGGCGACAAGATCAAGGTCATCGCCTTCGATAGCGACGACAAGACGGTTGGCTTCCTCAAGGACGGCTCGCTTGCCGGTCTCGTTGTTCAGGATCCCTATCGCATGGGCTATGACGGCGTGAAGACGGCGCTCGCCGTATCCAAGGGCGAGAAGGTCGAAGAGAAGGTCGATACCGGTGCCAACCTGGTCACCAAGGCCAACATGAGCGACCCGAAGATCGACGCTCTGCTGAACCCGAAGATCAAGTAACGATCTGACGATGGCTGCGCGGGAGAAATCCCGCGCGGCCTTTCCTTCACCTGTGTTATCGTCCGCATGAGGAGCGCGGACGGCCGGTGGAGAGTTGGCAATTCGCGAGAAGGAGACGCCCATGAGCCTGGAAGAGGTCAGTCATCGCCACGATGACAGCGCCACGCTGACGGAGGGAAACCGCATTCCGGCGGGCGCCCCAATCCTCGAACTCAAGGGATTGCAGAAGAATTACGGCTACGTTCAGGCACTGAAGCCGGCGACGATGACGTTTCTGGCTGGCGAGATTCATGCGATTGTAGGTGAGAACGGAGCCGGCAAGTCGACGCTGATCAAGCTGCTGACAGGCGTTATCACCAGAACGGCCGGCGAGATCCTCTGGTGCGGACACCCCGTCGCGCTGGCAACGCCGAACGAGGCGATCGCGCGCGGCATCAACGCCGTCCATCAGGAAGTCGTGCTTTGCCCGCATCTGACGGTCGCGGCCAATCTCTTCCTTGGCGACGAGGTCAATCAATACGGCCTGATGCGCAAGAGAGAGATGGAGAAGATGGCGCAGGCCGTGCTCGACGATCTCGGCTTCGGGCTGCCCGCCGGCGTTCCGCTCGCTGATCTGACGATCGGCCAGCAGCAGCTCGTCGCGACGGCGCGTGCGGCGATGCGCGGCACCCAGTTTCTGATCTTCGACGAACCGACCGCTTACCTTACGCGTCAGGAATCGGCCCAACTTTTCAAGCTGATCCGTCGCCTGCAGGGCGAAGGCGTGACCATCGTCTACATCAGCCACCGCATGGAGGAAGTGTTCGAGCTCGCCGACCGCGTTTCGGTACTTCGCGACGGCACGCATGTCGGCACGCGCGCCATCGGCGAGACGAACGACGCCGAGCTGATTGCTCTCATGATCAACCGCTCGATCGAGCAGATCTATCATAAGGAAGAGATCCCGATCGGAGAAACGATCCTCGACGTGCGCGGCCTTTCTGGGCCGGGCTTCGAGAACGTGTCGCTCTCGGTCAAGGCCGGGCAGATCGTTGGCCTTTACGGCCTGATCGGTGCGGGGCGAAGCGAATTCGCGCTGGGCCTTTTCGGCCGGGAAAAGACGACGGCCGGTGAGATCCACTGGATGGGCAAGAAGGTCGATATCAACAGCGAACGCACGGCGATGGAGCTCGGGATCGCGCTGGCGCCGGAGAGCCGCCGCGACCAGGGTCTTTGCCTCAACCTGCCGATCGGGCTCAACATCAACCTCCCGGTCTTCAAGCGGCTGAGCAAGGGCCCGGTCATCAGCCACAGCGAAGAAACGCAGAATGCCGACCAGCAGATCCGTGACCTCGCGATCAAGACGCCCAGCCGGCGTGTTCTGGTTTCGGCCATGTCCGGCGGCAATCAGCAGAAAGTCGTCATCGGCAAGTGGCTGAGCTATGGCGCGCGGCTCTTCATCTTCGACGAGCCGACCGTGGGCGTCGATGTTGGCACCAAGGCGGAAATCTACCGGCTGTTCGCCAAGCTTTTGAAGCAGGGGGCCGGGATCATTCTGATCTCGTCCTATCTGCCCGAGGTTTATGAGCTTGCGGATAGGCTGCACGTCTTCCGCCGCGGCCAGCTTGTCGCGAGCCACGACTTCCACGCCGCAACACATGAAGAAGTGCTGAGCGAAGCGATCGGCGTCTAAAAGAATAAGAGGGAGAGAGAACCAATGACCGCAACCCCCACCGAGATCGCCGCCCCGCCACCGCGTCGAAAAGTGAACATCCTTTTCGGCCTGACTCTAATCGGGCTCCTGGCCTTCCTTTGGATCGTTCTCGGCTTCGTGACTGCCAGCTTCTGGACGCCACTGAATATCTCCAACCTCCTGCGCCAAGGCGCAATGACGGCGATTTTGGCTCTTGGCCAGACCTTCGTGATCATCACCGCCGGCATCGACCTTTCGGTCGGAGCGATCGTCGGCTTCACCAGCGTCATCCTTGCCTGGCTGCTGCAGGCGGGCGTGCCGGTCTGGGCGTCCATCCTGATAACGCTGCTGATCGGCGTCGGCATCGGGGTGTTCCATGGCTTCGGCATCGTCAAAATGGGACTGCCGCCTTTCATCATCACGCTGGCAACGCTCACGTCGCTGCGCGGCATCGGGCTTCTGATCACCAACGGCTCGACGATCAACATCGTCAACGAGCCCTTCACGAACTTTGCCCGCGCCGACTTCCTCGGAGTGCCGAGCCTGTTCTGGATGGTCATTCTCGTCGCGGTGCCGTCCTACATCTTCCTGCATCTGAGCCGCTGGGGACGCTATCTGTTCGCCGTCGGCTCGAACCGTGAAGCGGCCCGTCTGTCGGGCGTCCGGGTGAACGGCATCATTTACCTCGCCTACATCCTCTCGGCGACGTTCGCTGCCTTCGTCGGCGTTCTGCTTGCCTCGCGTATCGCGATCGGCAACGCCACGCAGGCCGACGGATGGGAGCTGCAGGCGATCGCTTCCTCGGTGATCGGGGGCACCAGTCTGTTCGGCGCTGTCGGTTCGGTCCACGGGCCGCTCATCGGCGCCTTCATTCTGGCAACCATCAACAACGGTGCGAACCTGCTCAACGTCAATTCGTTCTGGCAGCGCATCATCACCGGTCTGCTGATCATCGTGATCGTCTACTTCGATCAACTGCGCCGCCGCCGCAACCCGTAAGCAGGCAGCGACATACGGAGCCGGCCCCGAGGCCGGCTTCTTCCATTTCAGGAATGCGAGACCATCATGAAAGCAGTGCTCTGCAAAGAACCCGGTGTCCTCGAACTCGTGGAACGCCCTTCCCCCGGCGCGCCTGAAGCCGGCTGGATCCGCCTTGCGGTCAGCCATGTCGGTATCTGTGGCACTGACTACCACATCTTCGAGGGCAAGCATCCATTCCTCGAATATCCACGCGTGATGGGGCACGAGATCTCCGCGACGGTTCTGGAAACAGGCGACGGTGTTGCCATGGCGGTCGGTACGCCCGTCATCGTCAACCCCTATCTTTCGTGTGGCAGCTGCGTTGCCTGCCGCCAGGGCAAGCCGAATTGCTGCACCGACATCAAGGTGTTGGGCGTGCACACGGACGGAGCGTTCTGCGACGAGATTACGGTGCCGGCCGGCAATCTCTATGCTGCAAAGGGCGTGAGCCTGGAGGCCGCAGCCACCACCGAGTTCCTCGCAATCGGCGCCCATGCGGTCCGCCGTTCCATGGCACCGGCCGGATCACGCTCACTCGTCATCGGTGCCGGTCCGATCGGACTGGGCGCCGCGATCTTCTCGCGGATTGCCGGGCATGAGGTCACATTGCTCGACACCAGTCAGGAGCGACTGCAGATGGCTGCTGACCGGTTCAACTTCTCCTCAGGCATCGTTGCCGGCGAAGGTGCCTCCGAAGCTGTCAAAGCGAAGACTGACGGCGATGGTTTTGACGTCGTCTTTGATGCCACCGGCTATGGCCCGTCGATGGAGAAGGCCTTCAGCTTCGTCGCCCATGGCGGTGCGCTTGTGCTCGTCAGCGTCGTCAAGGACGACATCCGTTTCTCCGATCCGGAGTTTCACAAGCGTGAAATGATGGTGATCGGTAGCCGCAACGCGACGCGTGTGGATTTCGAGCATGTCGCGGATTCGATCGCCAAGGGACTCGTGCCCGTCGAGCAGTTGATCACTCACCGCACGACGCTGGCGGACGCGCCGCGTGACCTGGAACGCTGGGCGCACGAAAAGAGTGGCCTGATCAAGGCGGTCATCAAGGTCGGCGCCTAAAGCGCGTCGATCGCCGCCCGCATTTGACGGACTACGTCGGCATCCGTCCGGTTCGTCGTCGCGGCTTCGAAGCCGAAGGCAGCGGCCCGTGGATCGATGCTGTCGACCCGTGAGCTGCAGGAGGCGTGAACCTCGCTTGCGCCCGTAACCCTTAGTATGTCGCCCACGTTGCCGGGACGCACGCCGCTGCCGGGCATGATCGAGACGCGGCCGGCGGCCTTGCGGGAGAGACGACCCAGCGTCTCCAGGCCGTCGATCGCCTTCGGCACACAGCCGGACGTGAGAACGCGCTCGCAGCCAAGCTCGATCGCCTGTTCCAGCGCTGCATCGGCATCAGGGACGAGATCGAAGGCGCGGTGAAGGGTCGATCCAAGTCCCTCGGCACGAGCCTTTAACCGGCTGATCAGCGGTACATCCAGTGTACCGTCCAAATGATTGGCGCCGATGACAACCCCGGCGAGGCCGAAGGCGCGCACGGCGTCAATATCGGCCATCATCGCTTCTTCGTCGACCGCATCGAATACGAAGGGCCCGGCATGCGGCCGGATCATCGCATAGACAGGAATAGGTGCGGCGGCCGCAGCCTTCATCAGGCCCGCAACCGGCGTCAGTCCGCCAAGCTCCAGAGCCGAGCAGAGCTCAATGCGGCCGGCACCGCCGGCGATCGCAGCCGCAAGGCCCTGCGGGCTGTCGACGCATACTTCCAGCAAAACGGTCACGCTCGAATCTCCTTGTCCGCCGCTGTCTCTTTAAGCGAAGGCGCTCTCCTGCGCGATGGGCCTGGCAATTATTTTGGCGACGGCGTCGATGATCATGGCACTTGCGTCAGCCGAAGCTTTCCGATGGTTGAAGGCGACATGATAGGACATCGGAATGGACTCATCGAGCTCGACGATCCGAACTTTGTCGGCAATGGGCATGGCGCTGACGCGGCCAAGAAACGAGATGTAGCCGTGATTGGCCACAAGGTCGACGATGACAGGCAGCGAGTCAGCCGCCGTGATATCCCGGTTTCGGTAGCGGCGATTGTTGACGCGCTCGTGGCTCAGCGCCATCGTGGCATGTCCGAGGCCCGTCCGGGAACTCGGCGTGCAGATCGCGTGACTTTCGACAAGTTCGGCCACTGTCCGCTCGCGGCTCTGCGGCGGCGCGATAAGAACCATGTTCGTCTGCAGCAATTCACGGTGTCGGAAGCGCTCGAGGCCGAAGACGGAGTCGAGAATTGCAACATCGATACGGCCGGCCTTGAGAGCTTCCCGCAAGTCATCCGCGGTCATCAGTACCAGCGAAATCGCGTTCTTGCTGCGGCTGGCATTCCACTCCGCAACCAGCGTGCCAAGGCATCGCGCTACCCAACTTTCCGATCCTGTTGGGATGATCGAACCGATGCGAAGCGCCCGCGCGGTGCGCTGATAGCGCTCGTCGGAGGATGCCTTCAAATCATTCCATCTCTGAGCGATGGCCTGGAAGATGGCATAGACCTGGTGGCCCTGCTCGGTTAGCACAGAGCCCTGAGCCTGCCGCTCGAACAGGCGATGACCCAGTGCCTTCTCCAAAGTCGCGATCTGAAGCGAAAGCTGCGGCTGACCAAGCTTCAGCCGCCGCGCCGCACGGTTGATGCTGCCCTGGTCGGCGACCTCGAGAAACCGCTCCATGGTGGCGATTTTGATCGGCAGGCGCGACGGCTTGTCTGTCCCAACCCATTCCGCCAGATCCTCCGCCGACTGCACAATCGGCAGGAGCTTTTCGCGGACGTCGTCGCTGGCAAGCAGCGTCGCAAGCTCGCCGGAACTGCGCTCGGTCAGTTTGAGCGCAAGCTCGGTCTCAAGGCTGCGGACTGCTGTCGAAACCGTCGATGGCGCGAGTGAAAGGTTTCGAGCCGTCTCTCTCACCGACCCACACGAGAGCACGTGACTAGCAATAAACAACGTGCCGAGCTGCAACCGCGTTCTCCGTAACGATATGAAAAATCGAACGATATGATGTGTTCGCGAAAAAAGATATCCCTGCCGGGAAATCAGGCGGCTATCGTTCCTGCCAAGTACAAAACCGGGCGTGGCAGTAGAACCACGGAAAGAGCACCGGACATCTGCGGAAACGCGCAAGGGAACAAAAACAAATCGCGGCGGCGATGGAAAAGGAAATGCATTTTCGCGCAAGCGTTTGCATTCACCGCCATAATCACGCCGCGACCGCAAAACTGGAGAGGCTTGCATCGATTTTTTGAACGCGAACGCTATTTCCATCACGCACGTATTTCCGGCACGATCGTAGCGGGCTGCTTTCGCCGGTGGTTTTATACGTGGGAGCCTTCCGCCGGGGCTTTCCGCGCAGTCAAACGGTGTAAATCAAGGGGACAATCCATGCTGAAGAAATTCGCTCTTGCCGTTTCGCTCTCCGCTTTTGCGGCAGGCGCGGCCGACGCTGCAGACGTCGTCGTTTCGTCGAAGATCGATACAGAGGGCACGCTGCTCGGCAACGTCATCGTGCTGGCGCTCAACGCAAACGGCATCAAGACGCAGGACCGCGTCGCGCTCGGTACGACGCCGGTTCTTCGCAAGGCGATCACCGCCGGCGAAATCGATATCTATCCGGAATACACAGGTAACGCCGGCTTCTTCTTCAACAAGGCCGACGACCCGGCCTGGAAAAATCTTCAGCAGGGCTACGACCTCGCGAAGAAGCTCGACTACGACGCCAACAAGATCGTCTGGCTGACGCCTTCTCCGGCGAACAACACCTGGGCGCTCGCCGTGCGCAATGATGTCGCCGGCCCGAACAACCTGAAGACCATGTCGGATTTCGGAAAATGGGTCGCCAGCGGCGGGGCTGCCAAGCTGGTCGCTTCCGCCGAGTTCATCAACTCGGCCGGCGCGCTTCCGGCATTCCAGACGACCTACGGCTTCACGCTGAAGCCAGACCAGGAAATCGTCCTTTCCGGCGGTGATACCGCCGCGACGATCAAGGCCGCAGCCGACCAGACGAATGGCGCCAACACCGCCATGGTCTATGGCACCGATGGCGCGATCCAAGCCGCGGAACTGACGGTTCTCGAGGACGACAAGAATGTGCAGCAGGTCTATGCGCCGACTGCGATCATCCGCGAAGAAGTGCTGAAGGCAAACCCGAAGATCGAGGAAGTCCTCGCACCAATTTTCAAGAGCCTCAGCGCCGATGAACTGCGCAAGCTGAACGGCAAGATCCAGGTGGATGGCGAACCAGCGAAGTCCGTTGCCGAAGGCTACCTGAAGGAAAAAGGCTTCCTGAAGTAATCTCGTCGCCCGATGCTCCGCCGGCCTGCGGGCGGAGCATCATTTCTGACCGGACAGGGATGGATCGATGGAAGAAACCTTAGCGGTCCGCAAGCTGGACCGGCTCGGCGTGGTGTTGGTGACGGCTGGCGTCGTCGCAACTGCGCTCCTGCCTTTCATCTATGTGAAGGCAAACCGCATCGCCGCCGGAAAGCCCATGCTGCTGACGCAGCTTCTGAACCAGCCGTCCGCCATCATCCTGACAATCCTCCTAATCGTCACCGCACTGGCCGTTCTGTTTCTGCACAACGCGCTGCTGCGGCTGGTGATCGCGACCCTCTGCTTTGCGGCGCTGCTTGCGACGATCGGGCTTGCGGCCGCGGTATTCACACCACCAAACAGCAATGCCGCACGCATGACGCCTGGCGGCGGCTTCTGGCTGCTGTTCGCGGTCATCGGGCTCATCATCTCGGACGCGCTCGTCAAGATTAGGCTTACTCCGTGGATGCGGATTGCAGCCCTTGCTGCTTACACCGGCCTGCTCGGAATCTTCCTCACCTCGGGTCTGCTCGACAATCTCTCGATCATGAAGGAATTCGCGACCCGATCGGCGCAATTCTGGACCGAGGCACTGGCCCATCTGCTGCTCGCATTCGGCTCTCTGGCGACCGCGATCGTCATTGGCCTGCCGCTCGGCATCCTGTGTTTCTGGGTTCCGAAGCTGCGTGCCGCCGTGCTGCAGGGTCTCAGCCTGATCCAGACGATCCCGAGCCTTGCGCTTTTCGGTATTCTGATGCTGCCGCTCGGCTATCTCGCGACCCATGTGCCGGCGGCTGCCTCGATCGGCATTCGCGGCATCGGTGCTGCGCCGGCGCTGATCGCGCTCATCCTCTATTCGCTGCTGCCGATCGTCGCCAACACGGTCGTCGGTCTGCAGGGTGTTGATCCCTCGGTCCGCGACGCCGCGGCGGGGATGGGCTTGACGCGCCGCCAGATCCTCACTGGCATCGACCTGCCGCTGGCCTTTCCCGTCATCCTGACTGGCATTCGCATCGTCCTCGTGCAGGCGATCGGTCTGGTGACGGTGGCAGCGCTGATCGGCGGTGGCGGCTTCGGCATCTTCATCTTCCAGGGGCTTGGCCAGACGGCCATGGACCTCGTTCTGCTCGGCGCCGTGCCGACCGTTTTCTTCGCCTTTTCTTCGGCCGTCATCCTCGATGCGGTCATCGACAGCATACGGGGATCCGCCGCATGAGCATGATCGAGATCAGGAACGTTACCAAGCGCTACGGAGCGGCAACCGTCGTCGACAATGTCTCGATGGATGTCGAGAAGGGCTCGATCACCGTCATCGTCGGCACCTCGGGCTCGGGCAAATCGACACTGATGCGGATGATCAACCGTCTCGTGCCGATCACCGCGGGTGAGATCTTCGTTGGCGGGCAGAACATCATGGATGTGCCAGTGACGGAACTGCGCCGCAAGATCGGCTATGCGATCCAGGGTCACGGCCTCTTTCCACATCGGACGGTCGCGCAGAACATCGCGACGGTGCCGCAGCTTCTCGGCTGGGACACGGCAAAAATCAAAGCCCGCGTCGAGGAACTGCTCGGCCTCTTCAACCTCGATCCGGCGACCTTCGCCGAGAAATATCCGCATCAGCTCTCGGGCGGCCAGCAGCAGCGCGTCGGCGTTGCGCGAGCGCTGGCGGCGGAACCGGAACTGCTATTGATGGACGAGCCGTTCGGCGCGCTCGATCCTGTCATCCGCGGCAAGGCGCAAGACGATCTCCTCGCGATCCAGAAGCAGTTCGGCACGACCGTCGTCCTCGTCACGCACGATATGGACGAGGCCTTCCACCTCGGCAACCAGATCGCCGTGATGAGCGCCGGCAAGCTGCTGCAATGCTCGACCCCGGAAAAGATCCTGACCGAGCCGGCCGATCCCTTCGTGCAGCAATTGACCGGCACCTCCGACCGGGCGCTGAAACTGATGTCGCTGCTGCCGCTGAAGGAGAGCATGGAGCCGGCTAAGTCAGGCCTGACTTACGCATTGCCACAATCGCTCAGCCTGCGCGACGCGCTGGCCGAGATGATCTGGCAAGGCGTCGACGAAGCCGCCGTTCAGGATGGCGACAGGGCGCCTATCGGCTCGATCTCGATGACGCGGCTGCTCGAACTGGGCCGTAAGGCATGAAACACGTCTTCGCGAACCTCTTCCGCGTCGTCGCACTGCTGTTGCTGCTGATCCTCCTGTTCAGGACGGAGTGGCTGTCCTTCCTGCTCGTGCCGTTGACGAGTAACAATGCGCCGGCCGTCTACACGCAAAACAGTCTTCCACAGCTTGCCGCTTCGCATCTCTTTCTTGTGGCGATCTCGATCGCGGGCAGCGCCGTTCTTGCGATCCTCGGCGGCATTTTCGTCACCCGCAAGAGCGGCGAAGACTTCCTGCCGTTGTCGCGGGCGATTGCCAATGCCGGCCAGACCTTTCCGCCGTTCGCGGTGCTCGCTTTGGCCGTGCCAGCAACCGGCTTCGGTGCCGGTCCGACGTTGATCGCCCTCTTTCTCTATGGCCTGCTGCCGATCTTCGAGAACACCGTCTCCGGCCTGAAGCAGGTCTCCCCCTCCGTTCTTGATGCCGCCGATGGCATGGGCATGAATGGCAGACAGCGGCTCTTTCAGGTGGAACTGCCGCTTGCTCTGCCGCTGATCCTCGAGGGCTTGAAGGTTGCGACAGTCATCAACATCGGCACCGCGACGATCGGCTCGACGGTGGCGGCCAAGGGCCTTGGCGAAGTCATCATCGCCGGGCTGATCTCCGACAATACCGCCTTCATCCTGCAAGGTGGTCTGATCGTCGGCCTGATGGCAGTGCTGATCTATGATGCGATGGGGCTTGTCGAAAACGCCATCACGCAAAGAATTGGCTTGCGCCCGGCCTGAGGCGGCGGCTACCAAGGCTGCCGTGATATCGGCAACGGGAGGCAGCCTTGGCCAAGATGATTCACTCCATGATCCGCGTTCTCGACGAGGCGCGCTCGGTCGAGTTCTACGGCAAGGTTCTCGGCCTCAAAGTCGCCGATCGCATCGACTTCGATACCTTCACCCTGATCTACATGAGCAACGACGAAACCGGCTTCGAGCTGGAGCTGACGGTCAACAAGGGGCGCACTGAACCCTATGACCTCGGCAATGGCTATGGGCATCTTGCCCTCTCCGTCCAGGAAGTGAAGATCGAGCATAAGCGTCTGATGGAAGCGGGCCTGAACCCCGGCAAGATCGTCGAACTCAATCGCGACGGCAAACTGCTGGCGCTGTTCTTCTTCGTTACCGATCCCGACGGCTACAAGATCGAAGTCCTGCAACGCCACGGCCGTTATCTCTAAGAGTTTCCCATGATCGAAAAGACCGAACTGAACCGGGGCTGGACTCTTTCCTGCAACGTTACAGGTCGACGCGACCTGCCGGCCGAGATTCCAGCAAAAGTGCCCGGAGGCGTACATCTCGACCTTCTGGCTGCCCGGCTGATCCCCGACCCCTATCTCGACATCAACGAGATCACCAACGACTGGATCGGCAAGGAAGACTGGACCTATCGCTGCACTTTAGACGCGTCACCGGACGCCGGAAAAATCCACGAACTGGTGTTCGACGGCCTCGATACTGTCGCGACGATCGTCCTGAACGGCGAGGAGATCGGCCGAACCTTCAACATGCATCGCACCTATCGCTTCGATGTCTCGGAGCGACTGAAGCAGGGCTCGAACGAGCTCGTCGTGGCATTCCGCTCGGCATACGCATACGGTGCCGAGATGGAGGCGCATTACGGCTATCGGCCGAACAACTATCCCGGCCCTGGCAACCTGATGCGCAAGATGGCCTGCAACTTCGGATGGGACTGGGGACCGACGCTGGTAACCGCGGGGATCTGGAAGCTGGTGCGGCTGGAAAGCTGGGAACGGGCTCGGCTTGCAGAAACGCGGGTTTCGGCAACGCTTGCCGGCGGCGACGGGCGTGTGACGGTGCGAGCACGTGTCGAGCGCCACGCCGGCGAGGGCGCGAAGATCGTCGCTAGCATTGCCGGCATCAGCCATGTCGCCGAGTTCGCGGAGAGAGCAGATGAGCTCGAGTTTCGGTTGACTGTCCCTGCTCCGCAGATCTGGTGGCCGCATCATCTCGGCGCACAACCGCTCTACCCGTTGCAGATTGAACTGCGCGATAGCGTAAGCAATGACTTACTCGACAGCTATTCGAAAGAGATCGGCTTCCGCTCGGTCAGGCTGGATACCGCACCCGACGAACACGGCTCCGCATTTACTTTCGTTGTCAACGACGTCCCACTTTTTCTCTGCGGCGCGACCTGGATTCCGGACGACTGCTTCCCGTCGCGGGGGACCGCCGAGCGCTATGCTTCCCGGATTGAGGAGGCCAAGGCAGCGAACATCAATCTGCTGCGTGTCTGGGGCGGCGGCATATTCGAGCGCGACGAGTTCTACGAAGCCTGCGACCGCGCCGGGATGCTCGTCTGGCAGGACGTCCTGTTTGCCTGCGCATCCTATCCCGAAGAAGAGCCCTTGCGCAGTGAGGTCGAAGCGGAGGTGCGCAGCAACGTCATGCGCCTAATGCCGCACCCGTCGCTTATCGTCTGGAACGGCAACAACGAAAATATCTGGGGCTTCGACGAGTGGGGTTGGCGTCCGATCATCAAGGATGGAGTGAGCTGGGGGCTCGGCTACTATCTCGATGTTCTGCCGAAACTCTGTGCTGAGCTGGACCCGGATCGGCCGTATTATCCAGGCAGCCCCTACTCCGGGACGATGGAGATCGAGCCGAACGCCGATGAACATGGCTGCAAGCATATCTGGGATGTCTGGCATGACGTCGGCTACGAGGTCTATCGCAACTACATCCCACGCTTCTGCTCAGAGTTCGGCTGGCAGGCGCCACCCAACTGGGCGACGATCGAGGAAAGCGTCCATGATACGCCGCTGACACCGACCTCGAATGGCGTTTTCCACCATCAGAAGGCGACGCAAGGCAACGACAAGTTGATCCGCGGCCTCGCCGGGCATCTGCCGGTGCCGCGGACCATGGACGACTGGCATTTCGCCACACAGCTCAACCAGGCGCGCGCCATCCGCTTCGCGATCGAGCACATGCGCTCGCACCGCGCTGTCTGCAAAGGCGCCGTCGTCTGGCAGTTCAACGATTGCTGGCCGGTCACCTCCTGGGCGGCACTCGATTCGGCCGGACGCCGCAAGCCGCTCTGGTATGCCATGCAACAGGCATTCGATCCGAGGCTGCTGACGATCCAACCGCGCAGCAGCGGACTGGCGGCGGTGGCAGTCAACGAACGTACCCTCTTCTGGCGTGCGAAGATTTCAGGCAAGCGCCTGCGGCTTGACGGAACGGTGTTGGCCGAATTCGAGTTCTGGCGACTGCTCTGCGACCGCTTCGAAGCGAAGGAGTTTCCGCTGCCGGCTGACATCGCAACGCCAGACAACGCAAACGATGAGCTCATCGTCGTGCAGATGCTCGACCGCCGTGCCTTCCACTACTTCGTCGAGGATGTCGACCTGAAGCTGCCAGCGCCGCAGGCATCGATCGAGGTCAGCCCATCCGCGGATGGCTATGAGGTGAAAGTAACAGCTGTGACGTTCCTGAAGGATCTCTGCTTGATGGCAGATCGGCTCGATCCTGATGCCGTCGTCGATTCCATGCTGGTAACGCTACTTCCGGGCGAAAGCCACATATTCGCGTTGCGGACTGCAACGGCGCTCTCGGCATGCGACATCACCATTGGCGCTGTGCTGCGCTCGGCCAACGACCTCGTTGCCACAAACTGAAAAGGGCCCCGTCTGCACCGGGCCCATCCAGGTCGTTTTACCACGCCAAGCGCCATAAAGCGCGCTCTGGAGCAGCGCGTATACGCGCGATAGATAGACCGCGCGCGTGCGAACGACGGTGCATCCAGTAGGGCGGCACGCCGTAATAGTCATAAAACGCGGCGGCCAATATCGTTGTACCAAGTGTCGTCATCATCCGCATAGCTCGGCGCGCCTTCGATCTGTTCCATCGTCTGGTCGATGCGGTAGCCGTCCAGTTGTGTGTCGTAAATCAGCTTTTCCCACGGCAGCGGATAGTGATCGTGACCGATGCCCAGGAAGCCACCGAAGCTCAACACGGCGTAGGCAACGCGCCCATCCTGCTTGCCGAGGACCGTTCGATCGAGCCGATGTGTTTGCCATCGGCGCCATAGACTCGGGTGCCTTCCACGCGGTCGCTCGCAATCAGCGTTGGCGTATCCTCTACATTCGGGTCACGGCTGGTCGTGTCAGCGTCCTGATGCAGCATCGTGCACTCCTTTTTCGTTCCTCGTGGTTGGTCCTCAGTTGAAGACGCTGCGCCGAACTCGAGGTTCCCTATTTAGTCACAACAACCAGCCCCGCAGCATTATTGACGTTTACGTCAAGGTTAGTGTAACTCTATTCTCAGCTTGAACCGTTCAGGCGATGACATAAGCTGCCGTGTTGGAAGATGGAGGATCGTCCAATCGGTTTTGCCGGTAGGACCGGCCGGCAGCGACAGGGAGAGAGACACGATGAACAGCATTTCCGTCCATCCAGGCGGTGCAGATCCCCAAAAGCCCTGGCTTGCGACCTATCCCGACAGCGTGCCGGCCGAGCTGCCGCCTTTGGAATACGAATCGCTGGCGGAACTGCTCGAAAAATCCTGTGCGCGCTACGCCAATCGTACCGCCTTCTCCAGCATGGGAAAGACGCTGACCTATGGCGAGCTTGAAAGCCAGACGCGGAAGATCGCAGTCTGGCTTCAGGGCGTCGGCCTCGAAAAGGGCGACCGCGTCGCCGTCATGATGCCGAATGTGCTGCAGAACCCCGTCGCCGTCTACGGCATCCTGCGCGCTGGCCTTGTCGCGGTGAACGTCAATCCGCTGTACACGCCGCGCGAGCTGGAGCACCAGCTGCGCGACTCGGGCGCCAAGGCGATCTTCGTGCTGGAGAATTTCGCGCGCACCGTCGAGCAGGTGCTGGTCAAAACCGACGTGCGCCATGTCGTCGTCACCTCGCTCGGCGAAATGCTGGGCGCCAAGGGTCTGATCGTCAATCTACTCGTGCGCAAGGTGAAGAAGCTCGTTCCATCCTGGTCCATCCCACAGCACAAAACCTTCAAGCAGGTTCTGGCCGAAGGCGCCGGCAAGGCGCTGAAACCGGCAAACCTCAAGGGCGACGATATCGCCTTCCTGCAATACACGGGTGGCACGACGGGGATCGCCAAGGGCGCGGTGCTAACGCACAAGAACCTGCTCTCCAACAAGCTCCAGCTGGAACTCTGGCTGCGATCGGCTTTCGACAAGAAGCAGCGGCCGGAAGTGCTGAACTTTCTCTGTGCCCTGCCGCTTTATCACATCTTTGCGCTGACGGTGAATTCGCTGATGGGCATGTCACTCGGCGCGCACAACATCCTCGTTGCCAACCCGCGCGATATTCCGGCGCTCGTCAAGGAGTTCGGCAAGGTCAAGGTCCACATATTCCCCGGCCTCAACACGCTCTTCAACGCCTTGATGAACAACGCCGATTTCGCCAAGGTCGACTTCTCCTCCATGGTGATGTCGCTTGGCGGCGGTATGGCGGTACAGCGGCCGGTTGCGGAGCGGTGGATGAAGATCACCGGCTCCCATATCACCGAAGGCTATGGCCTCTCCGAGACATCGCCGGTGGCAACAGCAAACCGCTTCGATTCGGCCGAGTTTACCGGCTCGATCGGTCTGCCGATCCCATCGACCGAGCTCGACATTCGCGACGAAGACGGCAATTCGCTTCCGCTTGGCGAAATCGGCGAGATCTGCATCCGCGGTCCTCAGGTGATGGCCGGCTACTGGAACAAGCCGGAGGAGACGGCGCGCGTGATGACGCCGGACAGTTATTTCCGCACCGGCGACATGGGCTTCATGGATGCACGCGGCTACACCAAGATCGTCGACCGCAAGAAGGACATGATCCTCGTCTCCGGCTTCAATGTCTATCCGAACGAGATCGAGGAAGTGGCCGCGATGCATCCGGGCATCCTCGAGGCCGCGGCGGTCGGCATTGTCGACGGGCACTCCGGCGAGGCCGTGAAACTCTTTGTGGTGCGCAAGGATCCGGCGCTGACAGAGGCCGATGTAAAGGCGCATTGCGCCGCGAACCTCACCAATTACAAGCGCCCCCGCTTCGTGGAATTCCGCACGGAATTGCCGAAGACACCGGTCGGAAAAATCCTGCGCAAGGATCTGCGCGGTTAAGTTTGACGATTGCGTGAAATTGAGAGCCATCCGTTTGTTCGGATGGCTTTTTTGCGTTTCGACAGGTCGCCGAACTTGATTTGCGCCCTACAAAGCGAATAGTTTCCGCGACCCTCTCGCCCTGCAAAGGAGCCTCCCATGAATGCCATCGTCGAACAATTGAAGAGCACTGCGGCCGCCACCAAAGCGACCGATCTGCGCGCCGCCTTTGCCGCCGATCCGCAGCGTTTCTCGCACTTCAGCGTGTCGCTCGACGACCTCCTGATGGACTATTCCAAGACGGCCGTGAACGACGAGATCCTCGCTCTCCTGGTCAAGCTCGCGGAAACGAGCGGCGTCGAAGCCAAGCGCGACGAGATGTTTGCCGGCAAGGCGATCAACTTCACCGAAAATCGCGCCGTCCTGCACACTGCTCTGCGCAACCGCTCCAATACGCCGGTGCTGGTCGACGGCAAGGATGTCATGCCTGAGGTCAACGCTGTACTTGCCGCCATGGGCAAGTTTGCCGACGGCATCCGCTCCGGCCGCCTGAAGGGCGCGACTGGCAAGGCGATCACCGACGTCATCAATATCGGCATCGGCGGCTCCGACCTCGGCCCGGTCATGGCGACGCTGGCGCTGGCGCCTTTCCACGACGGTCCGCGCGCGCATTTCGTTTCCAACATCGACGGCGCCCATATCGCCGATACGCTGAAGCTCGTTCAGCCGGAGACGACGCTCTTCATCGTCGCCTCCAAGACCTTCACCACCGTGGAGACGATGACGAACGCACAGACGGCGCGCAAGTTCATCGCCGACGCGCTCGGTGAGGCCGCCGTTCAGCATCATTTCGCTGCCGTTTCGACTGCGCTCGACAAGGTCGCGGCCTTCGGCATCGAAAGCGAACGCGTCTTCGGCTTCTGGGATTGGGTCGGCGGTCGCTATTCCCTGTGGTCGGCGATCGGCCTGCCGATCATGATCGCGATCGGACCGGACAATTTCATCAAGTTTCTCGAGGGCGCCCATGCCGTCGACAAGCACTTCCGCACGGCGCCGATCACCCAGAACCTGCCAATGTTGCTCGGCCTGATCGGCTACTATCACCGCAATGCACTCGGCTACCCGACCCGTGCGGTCCTGCCCTACGACCAACGCCTGTCGCGCTTCCCGGCCTATCTGCAGCAGCTCGACATGGAATCGAACGGCAAGGGCGTGACGATCGACGGCACGCCGGTTGAGGGCAATTCCGGTCCGGTTGTCTGGGGCGAGCCCGGCACCAACGGCCAGCACGCCTTCTACCAGCTCATCCACCAGGGCACGAGCGTCATCCCGGCCGAGTTCATGATCTCGGCGAACGCCTTCGAGCCAAATCTGCGCCACCAGCACCAGCTTCTGATGTCAAATGTGCTCGCCCAGTCCGAAGCCCTGATGAAGGGCCGCACCTTCGAAGAGGCGAAGAAGCAGCTGACCGACAAGGGCATGGACGACAAAAAGGCCGATTTCATCGCGCCGCACCGCGTCTTCACCGGCAATCGCCCGTCGATCACCTTCGTCTACGACAAGCTGACGCCCTATGCGCTGGGTCGCCTGATCGCGCTCTATGAGCACCGAGTCTTTGTTGAAGGTGTGCTCTTCCGCATCAACTCCTTCGATCAGTGGGGCGTTGAGCTCGGCAAGGAACTGGCGACCGGCCTGCTGCCTGTCGTCGAAGGCAAGGAAAGCGCTGACGGACACGATTCCTCGACGCAGGGGCTCGTTTCTGCACTGGCGAAGCTCGCCAAGTAAACGCTCGCACAAAGGCGTTCAAAAGCTCGCCCATGTCATGTGGGCGAGCTTTTTTGCTTGAAGCAGTCGAACCGGGCTACATTTCTTCGTCTTTACTGCAGTGTTCGATGGGAGAGACGCATGATCGAAACAGACGACGAGCTGGCAACATTCGAAGCGAAGGGTGCCGCGCCGCTGCCCACCGCAGCTCGTGAAGGCTTCGTCGAAAACGACGGTGCTCGCATCTGGTATGCGAGCTATGGCTCCGGCCCCGCCGTCATCCTGATGCATGGCGGACTCGGCAATGCCGGGAACTGGGGATATCAGGTGCCAACGTTGGTCGAATCGGGCCGACACGTGGTCGTCATTGACAGCCGCGGACACGGCCGCAGCACACGTGATGCTCGGCCATTTCACTATTCACAAATGGCTGCAGACGTACTCGCGGTGATGGACGATCTCGGGTTTGCAAAGGCCGCCCTCGTCGGCTGGAGCGACGGTGCCTGCACGGCACTGATCCTCGCCGATAAGCGGCCGGAGCGGGTTTCCGGTGTGTTTTTCTTCGCCTGCAACATGGATCCCAGCGGCACGCTTGAATTCAAGCCGACACCCGTGATCGATCGTTGCTTTAGTCGCCATCGGAAGGACTATCAGGCGCTATCCGCTACGCCCGACGCCTTCGATGGCTTCGTGGCCGACGTGTCGAAGATGATGGCCAGCGAGCCGAACTACACGGCCGCCGACCTCGCCGGCATCAAGGTGCCGGTCGCGGTCGTGCTTGGAGAGAACGACGAGTTCATCAAGCGTGAGCATGCCGATTATCTGGCACGCGCCATTCCCGACGCCGAGCTGATTCTCCTACCAGAGGTCAGTCATTTCGCACCGCTGCAGCGGCCGGAGCACTTCAGCCGCGAAGTGCTCGCCTTTCTCGATCGCCTATAGTTCAGAGGCCGATTTCTTTCGCCGATGGGGGATTGGCGCCGGCGCGCGAGACCGTGACGGCGGCGGCCTTCGCGCCAAGCGAAAGGGCGTTCTGCAGCGCCTTTTCGCTGAGCGAGGCAACCTTTTCCTTGGTCAGGAGGTCGTCGATCTTCAGCGAGGCGAGCACGCCGGCATCGAAGGTGTCGCCCGCGCCAACGGTATCGACGACGGTGACGCGCTCGCTCGGCACGGTGACCTTGCGTTCCTTGGTGTAGCCGGACGCCCCTTCCGCACCCTTGGTGATGACGACAAGCTTGACGCCCTGCTGCAGCCAGTAGGCGGCGAGATCGTCGTGGCTGCCGTCGAGACCGAACCACTCCAGGTCCTCGTCGGAGAACTTCACGATATCCGACTTGGACGCCATGCGCTTGATGCGCGCCATGTGGGCTTCCTTGTTCTTGATGAAGCCGGGGCGAATATTGGGATCGAGCGAAATGACGCGCTTGTCGCACTCGCGGTCGAGCAGTGCCTCGTAGGTCTCGCCGCAGGGGCTGGGGATGAGGCTGATCGCGCCGAAATGCAATGCTTCGCAATCGTCGCCAAGTGCGGGTAGATCGTCGGTGGTGATCATGCGGCCGGCCGTGCCTTCATCGTAGAAAGCATAGGTCGCCTGGCCGTTGACCAACTTGACGAACGCGACAGTCGACGGGCGCGGGGTGATGGCGCAGAGGCTGAAGTCGACATTGCTCGCCTTCAGCGTATCGCGCAGGATCTCGCCCATCATGTCGTCGGCGAGGCCGGTGAAGAAGGCCGTTGGGATGCCGAGGCGTCCGAGCGCGATCGCCGTGTTGAAGATCGCACCCCCGGCGTATGGCGCAAAGCCCTTCTCGCCGAGCGTTGTCTCCCGCGGCAGCATGTCAATCAGCGCTTCGCCACAGCACAAAATCATTCCGGCCTCCCAAGCATTACGATCCATCGATGTTCAAATCGATTAGATAATTTCGTGGCAAAAGCAAAGCGCCGCGACGCAATTCTTCATTCAAAGTGATGAAATGCCGCCATTGCGTCCCGACCAGGCGAGGGGCGCATCGAGGAAGGCCTCCACTTCGCTCAATGTCTTCTCGTCGAACAGCTTCTGCGCCTTGGCGACCGCCAGCACATCGCGCCAGGTGGCGATATAGTGCAGCTTAACCTTGCCGTCGGCAAAGCGCAGGGCGCCTTCGTCGAAAATGCCGTAGTAGAAGAGCGCGATACCGTGATCGACCACACCACCGGCGGCACGGACAGCATCGATGAACTTGAACATGCTGCCGCCGGCCGTCGTCAGGTCCTCAATGACGAGGACGCGCGAGCCCTCCGGCATGTTGCCTTCGATCTGCGCGTTGCGAGCGTGACCCTTCGGCTGCTTGCGCACATAGATCATCGGCAAGCTGAGGCGATCTGCGAGCAGTGCGGCAAAGGGGATGCCAGCGGTTTCACCACCGGCCACGCAATCGAACTGCTCGAAGCCGGCCTCGCGCAACACGACGCTGGTGGCAAAGTCCATGACGGTCGAGCGGACGCGCGGGAAGGACAGAAGCTTGCGGCAATCGATGTAGACGGGGCTCGCCATACCGGAGGCGAACTTGTAGGGCTGGGCAGCGTTGAAGTGCACCGCCTTGATCTCCCAGAGCATATTCGCAACGAGTTCCGCCATGACTGCGCGGTCGGTGAATGTCGTCTGGATCATCGCTCTCTCCTTTGGTCAAATTTATGGGCCAATAGCAGCAAGCGGGTCAGTTTTCCAGAACAGCGAGTGGTTCCATGCCGAGAATGATGGCAAAAACACCCTGATGATCGAACAATGCCCGCGCGCCGCCGCTCAAGAAATGCTGAGAGAACCGCATTCGAGGGCACGGTGGCCCGCAATGCATCAATTCTTTCAGATATTTGCGCTTGCGCGCCCGCGCGGCGGCGATATCGTCATGCCATGGACCATATCGAAGTTTTCCAGCGCCTCGGCGTCGCACTTGCCATCGGCCTGCTCGTCGGCGTCGAGCGGGGCTGGCAGGAACGCGAGGTTCGCGCGGGCGGCAGGACGGCGGGTATCCGCACCTTCGGTCTCACCGGCTTTCTCGGCGGAATAGCTGGAACACTTCAGTCCATGACCGGGCCCCTTCTGCCTGCAGCAATCGCGGTGCTTCTGGGTCTCATCTACATCGCCGGCAAGTGGCAGGAGACGAAGGAGGACGAAGACTACAGCATCACCTCGGTCGTGGCCGCCCTTGTGGTGTTCGGGCTCGGCGTTCTGGCTGCCGTCGGCGACATCGCTACTGCGGCTGCCGGCGGTGTCGCAACGACAGCAATTCTTGCGGCTCGCCACAGCCTGCACGGCTTTCTTAGAGGGTTAACGTGGGTTGAACTCCGCTCCGCCTTGCTGCTGCTTGCGATGACCGTGATTGCACTGCCACTGCTGCCGGACGAGGCGCTCGATCCCTGGGGCGCGCTCAATCTTTACTCGCTGTGGCTGTTGACGATCACCATCGCAGCCCTGTCTTTTGCCGGCTACATGGCGATTCGATTGATGGGCACCGGCCGTGGCGTTCTGTTGGCGGGGGCTGCGGGCGGGCTTGTCTCGTCGACCGCCTTGACGCTGTCTTTCGCCCGCTATTCGGCGGAAGCGCCCGAGGGGGCACGGCACCTCGCGGCAGGCGCAGGCATTGCCGGCGCCCTCTCCTATGCGCGCGTCCTCGTCATCGCCAGCGCCCTCTCCTTCACCATGCTGGCGCCGCTCGCGTCCGCGCTCGTCCCGGCGATCATCGGTTTTCTGGCGGCCGGCCTGTTCTCGGTGTGGCGTTCCAAGACTGCGACTGAGGCGCCGGAGATCGACCTGAAAAACCCCTTCGAGCTCAAGACCGTCATCTCCTTTGCAGCGCTGCTCGGTCTCATCAGCCTCATGTCGAAGATGGCGATCGACTATGTCGGGCCATCCGCGCTCTTCGTCGTGGCGGCGATCTCTGGCCTCGTCGATGTCGATGCCATCACGCTTTCCACCGCACGCCTCGTCGGCTCGACGATCGACGTGACGAGGGCGGCCGATGTCATCCTGATCGCCGTCGCGGTCAATACGGTGACGAAGGTGGTGCTGGCCTTCACCGCCGGGCGGCGGGAATACGCGATGGCGCTCGGCGAAGCATCGGCGGTTGCGGTCGTGCTCGGAGCCGTAGGCTATTTCGCGGCGCGCAGCTTTCTGCCTGCCTGAGCCGATTGCACCAACGCGAGCCTAGAAAAAGAAGCGTGGATCCAGCGACTACGATAGTCGCGCGATATCGGCGGGCAGCATCCGCTGATAAAGCGCAATCGCGGCCCGTCCGTCCACATCATCCAGTGAAATCGCATAACGAACGGCCGCTGCCAGAAGCTGCATGGTAAGCCTGGCAATGGCGAGAAGCTCGCCCTTGCTCCGTTCCGGCTCCAGCTTTGCGAGAACGGAAAACAGCGCCTGAGCGTGAAACTCCATGTCCTCGCCATCGACCTCCTGCAGCAGCCGATCAGCCTGGGTGGCGACCCATATGTCGCGCATCACGGGCTCCTGCCGGAAAAAACCGTAGTACTGGTCGGCAATGTTGCAGAGCGCCTGCCGCAGCGTTGCGGCATCCGTCGCCGTTGCAAGCTCAGCCCCGACGCAAGCCCTACCCTGTTCGTTGAACCGTTCGGCAAGCGTGCGGATGATCGAACTCTTGTCCGGGAAATACTGGTAGAGCGCCCCGAAGGATAGCTCAGCCCTTTCAACGATCTCACTCATCCTCAGCGCATCGCTGCCATTCTTCTCGATCAGTGCCAGCGCCACCGAAAGGATCTTCTCGAAACGCTCCCGGCCGCGCTTCTGCTGCGGAATCCGGCGCGGCTGGCCGGTCGGTTCCTGCTGTCTTCTGCGCCTAACGGCAACCTCTTCGCCCATTCCACTCTCCATTTTTCACTTGACGAACAAAATAAGAGAGTTTATCTCATTTTGCAAATGAGAGACTTTCTCTTATTTTAATCGGAGGAGTGGTCCCATGCAGAATTCCGAAATCATCGTCATCGGCGGCTCGGGCAAGACAGGCGGTCGCATCGCAGTCCAGCTGGCGAAGCGAGAGTTCACCTTCCGCTTTGCCTCGCGTTCCAGCGCACGTCCATTCGATTGGGAAAAGCGGGCGGACTGGGCCGCGACGCTCGCCGGCGCCAAGAGCGCCTATGTGAGCTTCCAGCCTGACCTTGCCGTATCATGGGCCGCTGATGCGATCGGTGCGCTCGCCCGCACAGCGATCGACTGCGGCCTTAGCCATATCGTCCTGTTGTCGGGCCGCGGCGAAGAGGGTGCGCAACGCGCCGAGGAAGCGCTCAAGGCGTCCGGCATCGACTACACTATTCTGCGAGCATCATGGTTCTGCCAGAATTTCAGCGAAGGCGCCTTTACCGAGCAGGTCGCTGCAGGCGAACTGGCCCTTCCGGCGGGTGCTGTGAAGGAACCCTTCATCGATACCGACGACATTGCCGATGCGGCCGTTGTGGCGTTGACCGATGCCAGCCATGTTGGCAAGACCTACGAACTGACCGGTCCACGCGCGCTAACCTTCCGCGAGGCGGTCGCCGAGATCGCTGAAGCATGCGGCAGGGATATCGCCTATCAGCAGATATCCATGGCAGAGTTCAAGGAGGGACTTGCTGCCGCTGGGCTGCCGAAAGACATGATCGACCTGCTCGAAGAGCTCTTCACGCAGGAGCTTGATGGCAGAAATTCGCAGGTTGCGAATGGGGTCGCGGAAGTTCTCGGCCGCCCCGCCAAGGATTTCGGCGACTATGCACGCGATGCTGCTGCCAATGGAACGTGGAGGGTATGACAATGACACTTGTTCTCAGTATCGCTTTGGCGGCCGCGGCGATCGGCAGCGGCCTTGTTGCCGGCATCTTCTTTGCCTTCTCAACCTTTATCATGACGTCGTTCGCCCGCATTCCCACCGAACAGGGCATAGCGGCGATGAACTCCATCAATGTCACGATCGTGCGCTCGCCCTTCATGCTGCTTTTCGTACCGACCGTGGTCCTGTGCCTCGTGATCGCTGCCGGCGCGTTCTTCAACTGGCGCGGTGGCGTCAGCGTCTGGATGCTCTCCGGCGCAGTGCTTTACGTCTTTGCATCGTTCCTCTCCACGATCGTCTTCAACGTGCCGATGAACGACGCGCTGGCGAAAGTCAGCGGCAGCGGCGCCGAGGCTACCGCGCTCTGGACGGCCTACCTCAAGGATTGGACCTGGTGGAACCACGTGAGGACGATTGCTTCGCTCCTCGCCTCGATCGCCTTCGTGCGCGCCTTGATGCTCGTGTGAAATAAGGCGCGAGGGGATACCTCCTCCCGCCTGGCGACATTACATCCGTTCGCAGAAGGTGAGCCGGTTATTGAAGGGGTCGATGACCTCCATTTCG